>ERZ779877.287-NODE-287-length-58261-cov-15.127702_pt1 | contig 58261 bp, 42 predicted proteins | sample MGYA00511556_ERZ779877 | MGnify/ENA primary metagenome ERZ779877 (study PRJEB29588, sample SAMEA2159338) | human gut metagenome | biome: human gut; feature: human-associated habitat; material: faeces | place: Denmark | collected 2008/2010 ... | reverse complement strand
TACTTCAAAATATTGCTGATAAAACAGGCGGCAAATATTACAAGGCATTGAACGCACAGGACATAGTTGATATTTTTGCCAAGTTCGGTTATATGGATGATTTTGATATGACGGATACTGATGGTGATAAATTGCCTGATGCAGTTGAAACGGCAGGAATAAGACTACAGAATGGAAATATTATTTATACGGATCCTGTAAAATCAGACACCGATGGTGACAGACTGCTTGATGGTGAAGAAATTGACCCGACTCCGTGTGTAAAAGTAATGCTAGAATTTGCTCGCGATCCTTCGTTTGTTGGACCGCCTGCCCCCAAATCTGTTTACTATTTCAAAATGTATTCAGATCCAACAGTAGATAATTCGGATTCTGATTATGATGGGATAGAAGATTCAGAGGAAACAAAAGCTGAGCGCTTAAACAGTTCATTTAATGTAACTTGGGATAGTAATGGCAAAATATATAATAATATAACCTATTCCATGAATTACTCACAGTTTTTTGGCGATAACACAAAATACAATAGTAATATCAGCACAGTTTCCGCATTGATGGCATCATTGGTTTATGATAATCAGATTTTGACAGATGAGCCTGATGAAACAAAGGAAAACAGCTACGTTGATCATTTTCTGCTAAAGCATGGTATGAAAGATGTGGTACCATATAAACTGGCAGATAAATACGATGATCAGCATATTACAGATGTAGTTTTTGGTCATCATCGTGTCAAGTATAATGGGCAGATCAAGGAAATAATTGCGGTTGTAATAAGAGGCACAAACGGAACCGTTGAAGAATGGTCAAGCAATTTTGATATAGGGTGCGACAGCATATTTGATGGTAATGGACTGATTCCCAAAAATGAAGACTGGAAAATCAAAGAGAATCATATGGGCTTTGATATTGCTGCAACACGCGTGATTAAACTGCTTGATGAGTATCTTTCTCAAGCTGAGAATCTGGATCAATCCGCCAAAAAAACATTGTGGATTACTGGTCACTCAAGAGGTGCCGGAATTGCAAATATTGTTGGTGCTAGATTGGATTCAGATTACGAAACATTCGTATATACTTTTGCAGCACCGATGACAACTACAATTTCTGAAAATGTTGCAAAATCACACGATAGCATTTTTAATGTTATTAACAGTGATGATATAATTGCAGAGATGCCATTAGCATATTGGGGCTTCAGACATTATGGGAATGATATATCCACCAGTGTCGCAGAGAACTATTCAAATGAATGGCAGTCCTATACTTCTAAATCATATTCTTCAAATCAGTCAAAGAAAAAAGAGCTTCTGGATTCCTTTGCATTGTTGGCAACAGACAGAAATGACTGCTATGAATTTCATTGCTCTTGTCATGGTGATGGTAGCGATAATAGTGTGTGTCTTAACTATTTGAAGCCACGTGGATGGAAACCAACTCGTCAACAACTATCGGATTATTATCGCGATTATGCCCATAACTACTATGGATATGACCTAGAAGTTCGGGAGTGTCAAACGACGGCATATTTTATGCAGTATTTAGCAGAACTGGCTGCTGCATCTGGTAGGGGTATAAAAATAGGAGATGTGGTCTTACCCACAGATGTCATACCTGTATATATAGGCGGTAAATTTGGAATTGCGTCAAAATATTCTTCTTCGTTTTCAACGTTCATAGAATATTCCGGCTATATGACAGCCCCACATTTGCAGCTATCTTATTATTTGTTAGCATAGGGATCGTAAGAAAGGATAACAATATGAAAAAACATCCGTTGCTTTCTAATCTAATTTTAACAATGGCGATTCAGATAGGCGTATATCTGATTGAAATATTTGAAGTGCAAATAATTGAGCCTATGCTTCAAGCGATGGGAGTCAGAAGTGAAGGAATATTGCCGCCTACGGCAGTAGTAAGGCCCATTGTTTTCAGTGCAGTATTGATAGCGGCGGCAATTTTGGCAGGTGTTATTCGCTCAAAGGTTTATTTCTGGATACCGTCATTCATTTTGATATTTATTGGGTTTGCAATTTATTATCCTGATAATCTTGCAAGAATCAAGGAAGACAACATGATCAATTTGCCGTTGATAGCGGAACATTTTGGTTATGGTAGTATAATGTATTCTGCTATCTGCATAGCTGTAGCTAAGTTCCTTTGTGAACTTCTTCCTTATACGATTACCCGTATACTATTACTTCGGAAAGACCGCAAACAAGGCAAAAGCACTCACTGACGAAATAAAACAAATATATACGCTGACAACACGTCCGGGCAAATTAGCGGCTGATACCTTTCGGATCATCAGCCGCATTTTTCTTATGACTTTTTTGCCAAAGCAGTGGTTAACTTGTGTAAAATATCGACATCTTGAATGCACAATGAAAGTAAATGATAAATACAGTTCAAAAAATGGCGTATCCCCAATATTGGGATATTGTTTGATAATTATTAAATTTTGTTCAAACCGAGGATATCCGGGATTTCCAGATATCCTCGGCTTATTTTTTATTTCACAGCACTTCGGATTTCACATTTTTCTTTTGCCTATATACACATAAGGAATTGGAGATGCCTATACGACAGTGGAACAAAAAGTGGCTATTATCTAGCCTTGCTCTAATAGGCGTACTTATTCGGTAATATATTATAGCATATATTTGAATATAAAGCGCATTTGTAAAAAAACAAAATGAAAAATATATAAGATCTCTTATTTTTTCGGACCGGATGACTATTTTTCCTCCAGTAGATATTGAGGTAACCCCTCGGATTGGAGGAAAGCTCAATGACAAATCAGCAAAAAGAACAAATACGAACAATGCGCCTGCAAGGTGTCGGTTATATTAAAATAGGAAAAGCACTCGGCATTTCAGACAATACTGTGCGCTCATTCTGCCGCCGCAACGGTCTGGGTGACAAATCAAAGAATGCCGTGGCTTGTAAACAGTGCGGAAAGCTGATAAAAATCATTCCTAAGCAGAAACCGAAAAATTTCTGCTCCGATTCCTGTCGAAATACATGGTGGAATGAACACCGGGATTGCGTCAACCGAAAAGCCAATTATGAATATACCTGTGCCTGTTGCGGACGGAATTTCACCGCTTATGGAAACAATCACAGAAAATACTGTTCTCATGCCTGCTACATAACAGACCGTTTCAGAAAGGGGCATATTTCTGATGAATGACAATTACAGAAATAGGTTAGAAAGCTACCTTGCTTCCATGCTCCAGGCAAAACGAATGCTGTCGATGGGGATTATAACCCCGGAAGATTACGCCGATATTGATACAATTATGAACGAAAAATACGGTATATCTTCGTGTAGTTTATATTGCGGAATGGACTTGATATATGATGGCTTTAGAGGTAATATGTCACACTATAAGGAGGTGACGTTATGTCAGGAAAAATAACCATCGTATCAAAACCGCCAAAGCTGGAAAGAAAAAAGAGAGTAGCCGCCTATGCTCGTGTGTCGAGCGGTAAGGACGCTATGCTCCATTCGCTCTCAGCACAGGTCAGCTATTACAGCGACCTCATTCAAAACCACGGTGACTGGCTCTATACGGGTGTATATTCCGACGAAGCCAAGACAGGCACCAAGGATTCAAGAGCAGGTTTTCAGAATTTGGTCGCAGACTGCCGTGCCGGTAAAATTGATATGGTGATTACAAAATCCATCTCCCGCTTTGCACGAAACACAGTCACTTTGCTACAGACAGTTCGTGAGTTCAAAGCTCTGGGGGTGGATATTTATTTTGAGGAGCAGAATATTCACACAATTAGCGGTGACGGAGAATTGATGATGACGATTCTTGCTTCATACGCACAGGAAGAAAGCCGCTCGGCAAGCGAAAATCAGAAGTGGCGAATCAAGCGTAGTTTTGAATCCGGTATTCCCTGGGATAGGACTTTAATGGGGTATCGTATGGAAAACGAGCATTATGTTATTGTTCCGAGGGAAGCCGAAATCGTCCGCCGTATTTATAATGAATACCTTTCGGGCAGCGGCTACCAGCTTATTGCAAAACGCTTGAATGAGGAGGGTGTTCCGTCACGGTTTGGCGGTAAATGGAATCAGTCCGCAGTTTCACGAATACTCAGCAATCACACCTATACGGGTAATCTTTTGCTGCAAAAGACATTCCGTGAAAACCATATCACTAAACGGAAAATCTTCAATAACGGCGAACTTCCGAAGTATCTTGCTGAAGAAAGCCACGAAGCCATTGTTGACGAAAAAACTTTTCAAGCTGTTCAAGAGGAAAAGTCAAGGCGGGCGGCTCGGTTTAACAAGAAGTCTGTGCCAAAGAAAACATATCCCTTTTCAAGCCTTATGGTGTGCGATAACTGCGGCAAAAACTATCGCCGAAAGATCACAAAAACGGGAGCGGTCTGGGTGTGCGGAACATACAATTCACTTGGTAAAGCAGCTTGTGCGTCTAAGCAGATACCGGAGTCTACTCTACAGCAAGTCACTGCTGATGTCCTGGGTCAGAATGATTTTACTCACGAGTGGCTTTGCCACCGAATTCAGCATATTCGCGTCTGCAATGATAATACCCTGATTTTCTATTTCAAGGACGGTTCGGAAATTACTCGAATTTGGAAAGACCGCTCACGCAGTCAAAGTTGGACGGACGAGATGAAAGAAGCCGCCCGTCAGAAAACATTAGAAAGGAGCAAGCATAATGCCTAAAGTTACGATGATACCGGCGACTGTAAATTCCTTGACGCATCTGCCAAAGGCATCCGTGCAGAAAAGGCGTGTTGCCGGATATGCCCGAGTTTCAACTGACAGTGATGAGCAGTTCACAAGCTATGAAGCGCAGGTGGACTACTACACCCGATACATTCAGTCAAAGCCGGAGTGGGATTTCGTAAGGGTCTATACCGATGAAGGAATTTCCGGCACAAATACCAAGCGCCGCGAAGGTTTCAAGGAGATGATAGCGGACGCATTGGCGGGTAAAATCGACCTTATTGTTACAAAGTCGGTCAGCAGATTTGCTCGAAACACGGTTGACAGCCTTGTAACTATCCGAAAGCTGAAAGAAAACGGCGTTGAGTGTTATTTTGAAAAGGAGGGTATTTACACCTTCGACGGCAAGGGCGAACTGCTCATAACCATAATGTCCTCACTGGCGCAGGAAGAAAGCCGCAGTATTTCCGAAAACATTACGTGGGGTCAGCGCAAGAGCTTCGCTGACGGCAAGATTCATTTGGCATATAAGCATTTCCTCGGTTATAAAAAGGGCGAGGACGGACGGCCTGCCATTGTCGAGGAAGAAGCCGTCGTTGTTCGGCTGATTTACAGATTATTTCTTGACGGCAAAACCCAAGCAGGAATTTGCAGGTATCTTGAGGACTTGGAAATACCGTCACCAAGCGGTAAGGCAAAGTGGAGCAAAACCACAGTTACCAGTATTCTGACAAATGAAAAATACAAGGGTGACGCACTTCTCCAAAAGTCTTTTACAGTAGATTTTCTGCAAAAGAAAACAAAGCTAAATGAAGGCGAGGTGCCGCAGTATTATGTTGAGGGCAGCCACCCCGCCATTATTGAACCTGATGAATGGAATCACGTCCAAGCTGAATTTGCCAGACGAAAAGCACTCGGCAACGCATACAGCGGAAAAAGCGTACTCTCTGCAAAGCTGGTTTGCGAGGACTGCGGCGGGTTCTTCGGCTCAAAGGTCTGGCATTCCACCGACCGCTACCGTCGCACTGTTTGGCAGTGCAACAATAAATTCAAAGGCGGTGAACGTTGTCTGACGCCAACTGTGGATACGGAAACCGTACAGCAGCTCTTCATAAAAGCCTATAACCAGATGATGGGAAATAGAAAGCAAATCATTGAGGACTGCGAACTGATGCGCAAAAAGCTGACCGATTTCAAGTCACTAGACGCCGATATTGAGCGTCACCTTGAGGAAACGCAGATTGTTGCCGAACTTGTCAAGGCTGCAGTTAAGGATAATGCAGTCACCGCACAATCGCAGGAAGCGTACTTGAAAAAGTATGAATCACTTACCAAAAGGTACGAAACAGCGGCAGCGGAACTGGAACGCCTGCAAAACCTCCGTACTCTCCGCAGTCAAAAAGATAAGGCTGTAGCGCTTTACATAAGAACCCTGAAAAAACAACCGACCGTATTGAGCGAGTGGAACGACACCTTATGGACTGTGATGGTAGAGAAAGCAATCGTCCACAGGAACAGCGAGATAACATTTGTGTTCTACAATGGTACTAAGATTAGAATAGTAAAATAAAATAACAGAGCCGCAGGACTGCTCATTGTTCGATAAGCAGTCTTGCGTTTTTCTCTTTATATGGAATAGTAAAAATGCAACCACTTTTGGGCTTTCGTTAAGTAATATAAAAAATCGAATAACTCAGCAACGATTGATTATAGTAAAAATCTGTCATATCGACGATTTGAAATTTGCAAAAATTCAAAGAACAATAGATGAAACAAATTACGAACTGTCAGTAATTGATAACCGTTTTTTGTTTTCTTTTTGTTTATACAAGCGGTGCATGATTGGCAGAAGCCATTTTAAAGAATATTTATGTCTACTAATTTACTGCAGTGCTCACATTCTTCCATTTCATTTTCAAAACCGCAATAGCAACATCTTCCTACTGGCAGAAAAGCTTTATAGATAGACACACCGAATTTTCCACACTGCTCACATGGAAAGTCCGCAACAAACTGCACTGTGCCCTTGTTTTCGTAGGAAAGTGCATCCAATTTTTTCGGATAAGGATTCAAAGACTCGATTGCAGCGAGTAATTCATCTTGAAAATCATCCAATTCAAGGGTGTCATACTCAGAACTCTCAGTGGCTTCCATAATTCCTTCTTCACTCTCACAGCCATTTCCATTGTGAAAGCGAATTTCGGCCTTGCAGATTTCACTTTCATCTCCATATCGAGCACTTATGTAACAAATACTATCCGAACCGAGGTCATCATCAATATAGTACTCTGCGGATACTTCGATTTTTGCGCTACCGTCATCAACAGCCGGACAGGATATGGTAAACATGATTTCTTTTTCATCGGGCGTGACAAAATCGGAAATCTCGTAACAAACATCCAAATGGTACTTTTGATAAATTACATTGAAAAGTTCGTGCAGAACTTCGTCAAACCAATCTCTTATTGTATCCTCATCAAGAATGTCAATTCCCGACTCGCTTGCCAGTCTATCCCTAAAATACTCCGCATCGTTCTCAACCTCTTCTTGCTCAGCTTCCCATGTCTGAACAACTTCGTCGGATGCCTCATTGTCTACAAATTTGTTGTCAGCCTCTAAAATTAGAGACCTTATTTTAGCAAAATCTGAAAGGATCACCTGATATGCACTCCAGGAAAGGATTTTGCTATGTGCAACATGATTCCGATCTTCAATAAAATTGTGGATGGCCGTTTTGAAAGCGTTTTGATCATCAATATATGGAGCAAAAAGATCATTCCAAATATTCTTATATGTTATTCTCCGCCCCTTGATATACTCCGCTATACGGTTTCCCGGAACTTTGGATTTGCATCCCAATTCTTGAATTTTGGCGTAGTCCTGTTTACTTAGGGTGATTTCTTCTTCATAAACGATCCCTTCAAACATTACTTTTACCAAGGTTTCAAGCGTCATGGATAAGAAATCTGTGTTGATATCGTCAAATTCTGAAACACGCTGAATAAATTTCTCTTTTAGTGTATCTACGGATTCTGCTTCTTTTTCTAGCCCGGACTTTCTAATCCAATCTACACCAAGAAAATGAATAAGCACTTTGCTTGCAAAAGCCCTTAGATTATTTTCGATTTCAAATGTTTTCTCATATGCATTCTTGCACAGTGCTACCGATTGTTCATCCGCAAGCCATGTGCATTGATGCCAATCTGGGAGAAGTAGGTTTTTCAGTACGATTTTTAATTTTTCAAGTTTATGATCATAACATCCAGTTTCTGGGGCTGTGATGGTAACTTCTAAACGAGCCGCTTCACCATTATATGTGTTGATGCCAAAAGATATATTGTACTCTGAACCATCAATTGATTGGAGAATAAATGTCTCATTTGCTATACGCTTACGAGAACCAAGGTATTTCGGCTCAACCCAGTCTGAAGCTGCGAGGCGTTTCAACATATCAGCTATAACATTTTTACAATAGTCATCACCATGATAATGTTCTGAACGCACATCTCCAAACTCAGGATGATTCTCTAATGTATAAGTATATAGCCAATCCATATTTTTAATTCCGTCCATTGAAAACGATATACGCATTATGATTAACCCTTTCTTTTCGATTTTCAAAGTATTGACAGCTATGCTTAATTTTGACCTCGATAGGAACTTTGTACTTAGCTATATATAAAAATATATAGATGTACCTAATCGGGCATCTTGGTGATTCCACCTTATAGTATTATAAAAGATAATATCAAAAAAATCAAGAATTTAGTGTATTGGGGTTATATGAAAAATAAAAAAGTGCACACCCCCTTGCCGAAAATGCACACCCTTACGACCTTTCGTTAAATTGTGTAAAGGAATAAAATGGAAAAGGCTCTGTGGCAACCGTTTCAAAGTTACCGCAGAGCCTTATTTTGTTAAATTGTGTTGATAAATGCCATTAAACAAGGATTTTCGGATAAAGAAAACGGACACCAATCAAGATACGCATTGTATCAAAATTGGTGTCCTGTTATGGTGCAGGTGACGGGACTTGAACCCACACGACTATGCGTCTGCTAGCACCTGAAGCTAGCGCTTGTCTGCCCGCGGAACAAGTTCCGCTACCGTGAAATCTTCGATTTCACGCAATTCCGCTTTTGTTGATTATATACAGATATAAAAAACAAGCCGTATTTCTACGACTTGTCACTGGTGCAGGTGACGGGACTTGAACCCACACGACCTTGCGATCACTAGCACCTGAAGCTAGCGCGTCTGCCAATTCCGCCACACCTGCGTATTCAACGTTAATATTATATCATAATGCGGCTGCAAAGTCAAGTGTTTTTTGATTTTTTTTGAAATGTATTTGACTTTGGTATTTTAAAAGGGCATCGCTTTTAGTGCGATGCCCTCTTGAAGTATTGATTTTGTCTGATATTCCTTATTTAGCAGCAGTTTTTCCGCTGATACTTCCGTAATTGCCGTAAAGCGGAGTATTACCGCTCATGTGATAAGCACGAACCCTGAACTTATAGGTTGTATTCTTTGCAAGTCCGGCTTTTCTGAAAGTAGTTGTGCTGTTGTTTGTTATCTTAGCAACTCTTACCCACTTATTGCCCCGATACATCTCTACAATGTAGCCCTGAGCAGAGGTGTTCTTTGTCCAATTCACTCTCAGTGCGTCCTTAGCCTTACCGCCGATTTTAACGCCTTTCATTATGGAAGGATTAGTTCTTGCGGTAACAGTAGCACTGTAGTTACCGTAAAGTGCAGTGCTTCCGCTCATCTTATAAGCTCTGACTCTGAACTTATAAACGCTTGAAGCCTTAAGACCTGCTTTTCTGAAAGTAGTCGTGCTGTTGTTTGTGATTTTCGCAACTCTTACCCACTTGTTGCCCTGATACATCTCAACGATATATCCGTCAGCGCTTGCATTCTTAGTCCAGTTGACACGGAGCGCGTCAGCCGCTCTGCCGCCAAGCTTTGCACCGGTTACGACCGATGGGTTGGTTCTTATCGCAACGATAGAGCTGTAAGTGCTGTAAAGTGCCGTGCTTCCGTTCATCTTGTAGGCTTTGATTCTGAATTTGTAAACAGTCGAAGCCTTAAGGCTGTTTATGCTTAGACTTGTTGTTGAATTGCTCGTTATCTTCTTGAGTCTTACCCATTTTGCGCCGTTGTAACGTTCGATGATATATCCGTCGGCACTTGTGTTTTTGTTCCACTTAAGTGTTATGCTTGTAACAGCGGAGGATTTCTTTGAAAATCCGGTTACTGCGGACGGGGCAGAGGAGGAAGAGGAGGAGGGAGATGGCTTTCTTCCCTTTTTGCCGTACTTTATCACTGCATCAATAAAGCTCTTGTCATTCCATCTGAGTGTTGAACGGTTGAGATGTCCGTGGCATTCGCCCTTGTCGTTGCCGTTATAAACGTTATTGTCCCACAGCATACAAGGTACGCCGTATTCTGCCGATTTGCCCATATAATACTGCGCCCATTTTACACGCTCGGCAGAGTTACCATTCTTGTTTGAAGCACTGGTTTCACCGATTATTGCAGGGATACCTTTATCGATAAAATGCGATTTTATTGTGTTGTACAGATAATCTACTTCATTTTTCATATCATCCTTAAATTCAGCTGTGCCGTTTGCGTTAAGAGCAAAATTATAAGGTGTATATGCGTGTACCGATACAATAAGACGATCGGGCGTAGAATCATTCGGTAATTTGAATGTTGATATTGTACAGCCGTCTATAGATGCACCGTATCCCGGAACCATTATACATCTGTCGTTATTTTTGCCACCTGCCGCACGGATAGTGTCGACCGCAGTCTGATTAAGTGTGTTTATAACATTGATGGAATCAACTACCGCACTGCTGGGGGAATTTACAGGGAACCACCATTCATCGCCCGTGCCGACAAGTCTTGGCTCGTTGAGCGTTTCAAATACCAGTCGCTGATCATAGTCCTTGAAATATGCCGCAACCTGTGACCATATCGATTTTACAAACTTCACAGACTGCGTCTTGTATGTTGATGAAGGGTAGTAGTACTGTGTTGAAGTGTCGTGATGAATGTTCAGGATAACATACATATCATTGTCAATACAGTAGTCTACAACTTCCTTTACTCTTTTGAGCCACGCAGAGTCGATTGTGAAGTTGTTGCCGCTTGTGTGATTTCCCCACGATACAGGTATTCTTACTGTGTTGAATCCCTGAGCTTTAACGGCGTCTATCATTGCTTTTGTTGTTTTTGGGTTACCCCATGATGTTTCGCTGTTTACGCTGTTTCCACCCCCGGTAGCGTCAAGCGAATTTCCTAAGTTCCAGCCTGTGCCGATTTCAGCGGTGATCTGCTTTGACGTTTTGCCTGTTATCGTTGTAGCAGAGGCGCTCGGCGTTGCACACACCATAAGTATTGCAGCTGCAAGTACTGAAATAAATGCCGCGACAGCCGAAAAGGTTTTCTTCGTTATTGTCATTTTTTCTCCTTGCTTCAGAATTATAACATTCTGATAATAATATTCTTTATTTCAGAGAGCGGAGCCTGTTTTGATATCGCACCCTCTTCAAAAGCTACACACGGCATACCGTATACAACGCAGGACTCTTTGTCTTGACCTATAGTATATGCTCCGTTTTTTTTCATTTCACCAAGCCCGGATGCACCGTCGCGCCCCATGCCCGTGAGTATAACTCCTATCGCATCTTTTCCTGCGGCTTTTGCGACCGAGCTGAATAATACATCTACAGAAGGGCAGTGCCCTGATACTTTTTCTCCGGGCTTTGAGGTCACATAATAGCCAAGAGTATCTTTATGAACTTCAAGCTGTTCAGAGCCGTGACCCAGTATTATAAGCCCTTGTCTGAGTCTGTCGCCGTCTTCGGCTTCCTTTGCATTCATTTTGCATATTCTGTCAAGTCTGTCAGCATACATTTTCGTAAATCCGACCGGCATATGCTGAACTATAACTACCGGAGGAGTATCTGCAGGCAGCTCTTTGACTACCTCTATAATTGCATCTGTACCGCCGGTACTTGCTCCGATAGCTATAAGGTCGGGTCTGCCTGCGTGACAGACATTGTGTATTGCCGTATCGGCGCTTTTATGAACTGTCTTTTTTGAAAAAAGTATTTCAGGGTCGCTTCCGTCCGGTGACTGCATTATTTTTCCAAAATGCGGATTTGCTTCTGCTTTATGCGGATATTCGGTTGCAACAGCTTTGTCTATCAGAGAGTGAAGCTCTTTTTCAAAAACCGCAAGCCCTGTTGCTCCGCCGCTTGAATTTTTCAACGCGCCAAAAAGACCGAAATGCTTTGGTTCTTTCAGTATTCTGTCGTTGTTGGTTATAAGTATAGAAGGTATCCCGTTCAGTGCAGACGGCAAATGAAAATATGCATCGGCTATAAGGTTGTTGATTATTGCACAGTCGCAATGCGCGGGATTTGCGGATAACGCTAATTTTCTGAAATCGACAATTTCTATCGAACAGTCCTTTATACTGCGTTCAAGAATTGACTTGGTTATTTGGCTTATAGCCGTACTTGTTCCTGTTATAAGTATGTGAAGAGGCAATACCTCACCTCCGATTGCGGCGTTTTGCCGCATATTTGTCAAGCCGTATTATTGCAACGGCTTACGGTATATTGCAGGTTTGATATATTGATACTGGGTCGTATCTCTGGGTATGCTTTCCGCATGACCGATAAACAGATATCCGCCCGGTCTTAACACATCAAAGAAACGATTTACAAGCGCAAGCTTTGTTTCCATCTCAAAATATATCATAACATTGCGACAAAATATCAGATCAAACGGAGCTTTTTTGTATGGAATCGGCTCCATCAGATTAAATGTACGAAATATAACTTCCCGGCGCAATTCCGGTTTGATCTTGCATTTTTCGCTATCCAATCTGTCAAAATATTTGTCGATCCAGCCATCGGGAAGATCTGACAATCCGCTTGCAAGATATACGCCGTTTTGTGCTCCCGCAAGAGTGCGAAGAGAGATATCCGTTGCAAGTATCCTTGTATCCCATGCGGTTTTCTCCTTGCCGAGAAATTCACTTATGTGCATAGCAGTCGTATATGCTTCTTCTCCGCTGGAACAGCCGGCACTCCATATTCTCATCGTTTTTGTCTTAGCATTTACCTGCTTTAAAAACGGTAAAACTGTATCGGTAAGATATTTAAAGTGCTCAGGCTCTCGCATAAAATATGTATGATTTGTAGTGAGCTTTATAAGCAGACCATCAAGCTCCTTGCCGCTTTTATCGTTAAGGCAACAATCCAGATAATCATCATAATTTTTAAAGCCGCGTTCATAGAGCATATTGCTGAGTCTGCCTTCAATAAGCGTTCGCTTATGCGAGAGGTTGATACCGTAGCGCTCTCTCATAAATGTTACAAGACGGTTAAATTCACTGTCGTTTATTTTAAGCATTACGGCTCACCTGCCTTTATTTGTTTTCTTCGCTTGCGTGCTCGTCAATAAGCTTCGACACATCAAGCACGAGTTTGATCCCGTCATTCATCTCAAGTATTGATTTTATGAACTTATTTGAGTTTACACCTGTAAGGTCGGGCGTTTTGGATATATGCTGTTCGGTAACAGGGATAACATCCGCTACACTGTCAACGATAAGGCCGACAGAAACATCGCCTGTCGAAACGATTATTATACAGGTACGGTCATTAAAAGGTATCTCTTCTTTGCCGAATCTGCTTCTGATATTTACGACCGGAACTATCTTGCTTCTGACATTGATTATGCCTTTTATGTAAGACGGTACACCGGGTACAGCCGTTATCGGCGGTACTTCTATTATTTCTATGACATCAGGTATCTCAATGCCGTATACCTGATCGTCTATATAGAAGGTCAGCACCTTCGTAATCACTGTGTTCTGAGGATCTTTCTTTGCGTCCTCCATGGATTTCTGAGCGTTCAGAAGCTCCTGCAGTTTATCATTATAATTTTCTGACAAAGTCTGTCCCTCCGTTTCCTTAGCCGATAAGATTATTGACATCGATTATGAGCGATATCGTGCCGTCGCCCATTACCGTACAGCCTGAAAGACCTTCAGCTTTTATATTGTACTGGCTGAGATACTTCGGGAACGGTTTTACTACTACCGGCTGTTCTCCGATAAGCTTGTCTGCAAACAGGCATACATTCTTTCCGCCGATATCGACGAGAAGGAGTATACCGTCTTCGAGCTTTGTTACTTCGGTCGGCATTTTGAATTTCTCGTGCAGACGCAGGATAGGATAGCATACGCCTCTTATCATTATCATTTCACCCTGCTTTGTATCATGCAGCAGCTGATTATTGGCAACCATAAGGCTTTCTTTGATAGAGGAGATCGGCACAGTGAATATCGTAGAACCGACTTTCAGTTTCATGCCTTCTACTATTGCAAGCGTAAGCGGTATTCTTATAATAAAGCTTGAACCCTTGCCCTCTTCGCTTTCAACGGTAAGTGTACCGCCGCACTGTTCGATATTACTGCGTACAACATCCATACCTACGCCTCTGCCGCTGTATTCCGTAACCGTATCATTGGTCGAGAAGCCGGGCAGGAGAATCATGTTCTGGATTTCCTTCGTTGTATATTCGCTTTCGGGCTTTGTAAGAAGTCCGCTTTCCTTTGCCTTTTCAAGAACCTTTTCGCAGTTGATTCCGGCACCGTCATCGGAAACGGTTATGATAACTTCACCTGCGGAGTGCTTTGCCGAAAGCTTTACAGTGCCCTTTTCAGGCTTGCCCTCTGCGATACGCACATTTATATCGTCCTCAATGCCGTGATCCATACAGTTCCTTACAAGGTGCATAAGAGGATCGTTAAGATTGTCAACTATGCTCTTGTCAACCTCTGTTGTTTCACCCTCAAGCACAAGCTCAGCTTCTTTATTGAGCTTTATCTTCATATCGCGGACAATTCTGCCCATCTTCTGGAATACGCCTGCAAGCGGTACCATCCTGATAGACATAACCGTATCCTGAAGCTCATCTGTAAGCTTTCTGAGCTGTCTTGCAGCCTTTGAAAAACTTTCAAGCTCAAGACCCTCAAGATCGGGGTTTGCGATAACCATAGATTCTGTGGTTATTATTTCGCCGACGATATCATGAAGCGTGTCAAGCTTCGAGAGATTTACACTGATAAGGCTCTGTTTTTGTCCGCCGTTTGCCTTTTTGATATCCTCCTGTGCCTTTTTGACCGCGCTCTTTGCGGCTGGCTTGGCAGGAGCGGGCTTTTCGGGAGCTTTTGCTTCTTCTGCCTTAGCCGCAGGAGCAGGAGCAGGAGCAGAAGCTGGTGCAGGAGCAGGTGCTTCAGGCTGAGCCGCCGCGGGTGCGGGTGCAGGCTCAGGCTCTGCCGCAGGTGCGGCGGGATTATCTATAACCTCGTATGATTCAACATTTACAGCACCTTCGATAGTCTTTAGTACCGAGTCATTGTTTCCGTCAAAGCCCTTGAATGTTACAAGGAAGCCGTTCTCAACGATATCCTTTGCCGTATCGGCGTTCGATTCGACATCGGGAGGAGTACAGCTTATCACTTCCGCTTCTTCCTTTATCTTTGTCAGAAGCAGGAATGCGCGCAGATTTTCCATCTTGCAACCGTCTTCAAAGAATACACGAACTGTCATACTTCCGTCAACGTGGCTTCCGGCATTAGTATTGGAAGCGGCAGAAGGGGCAGAAGCGGCAGAAGCGGCTGTTTCTGTGGCGGGCACAGTGCCGTTTTCCATAGCCTTAAGCTTCTCTGTTGCATCTTCAAGCTTCTTGAATGTTTCTGAGAAGTCTGTCGGAGTATAGTCGTCATCGCCCGAATTCTGTATATATTCGATCTCGGCCTTGTAAAGGTCGGATACTTCGAATATGAGTTCATATACAAAATGAGCGTTTTTTGCAATTTCGGGCTTTTCCCTTATTACAAAGAACATATCCTCGCCCTTGTGTGCAAGGTGCTGAAGATTTTCAAATCCCATCATCGCAGATGAGCCTTTGATCGTGTGCATGATTCTGAATATCTCGTTGATATCGTCCTGAGAGAATACATTAGCGTCCTCTGTCCTGAGGAGAATTTCATCGAGCTGTTCAAGCAACGTATTGGTTTCAAATATGTACATTTCGAGCATGGATTCCATGCCGGGTTCAACCTTTGCCATATACAAAACCGCCTTTCCCTGATTATTTTTATTTTGCAATCGTAAGATTGATATTGATAAATCCAAAAAAATGTGCTAAACTTATTGTCAAGCAGTGTGATGCAGTAATTTAACAGTGCATCTGAAAGGAAATATATATGCCCAACATTCCACAGATTACAGCTCCCGTTTCCAATAACAAGAGCTATTCTTTTACCAACCGACAATATGACGGCAACATTGAACCGTTTGATATGGTCGAGCTTGCTCAGCCGATAAAATCAGCTACTGCACAGGATAATGATTCTGCTGCCGCTATGATGATGGGCAGGAAAAACCTTGCTCCGCTCACGGTTCAGATAAAAGATCCCACAATGGCGGTCGAAACGCTCAAGAACCTATTAAGCTCGGATCTGCTCGAGCAGACGATGATAAACGGTTACACCGAGCTGTACGACGATATGGATGAGCTTATCAAGAGCTTTTATCTTCCACCCGAGAAGCTTGTTCGTGAGATACAGAACCAGGAAAAACAGAACACCATGTTCAGTGGCGATGAGTTTTATAAGCTGTTGCACGGCATCTTGAAGACCACCACCGGTCCCGAGCTTAAAGAAAGCATCGGTCAACTGTTGAAAGCACTGAACTATTCATCTAACAAACAGGAGATACTCAACGCTCTCGGCGCTAACCTCAAGTTTCTTTCGGAATACTTTTCGCCGAACGAGTCACTGTCGCGTAAGCTGTCGGATCTGTCCTTACAGTGGAAAAGCAACAGTGCGCCTGAGATGTTTGAGCCGCTGAAGAGTGAAACTCTTGCGCTTTTGAAAGATGTTTCGGCAAGTCTTCTCAACGATGAGAGAACACAAACTTTTATCCCGCTTATCGTACATAACCTCTCACGTTACAATACAAATAACGGTATGCTGAAAGAAAGCTTTGCTAATCTTCTGGCATATATACCGTCTGACGAGATGCGACGTGAGTTATCTGTAGCATTTGGAAATCTGCTGAAAAAAATGTTCAGCAAAAAACAGCTGAGTGAGATGTCGGATACACCTGATATTTATAATAATACACTAAATCAGTCCGAAAATCAAGACTATTTAAGCATTTTTGACAATAACGATGAAAAATTGTCCTTGTCTTTGTTCATTAAGTCGCATTTAACCGATGAAAAATACTTGTCAGAACTTGATTTATCAAGGGATAAACTAGAATTTCTGACAACTCCGTTTGAAGAGGGCAAACAATCGGGATTACAGACACTTAAAAATATAGTAATGGCATTGCTCACAGGAACGGACAGCCGTCGGGTGATACCGACAGTTCATCATGATTTTCAGGGACTTAAGGATATGACGGCTCTCGTTGATTATCTTAATGAGATACTTCGCGAAATGCCCGATATCCCTCAGCGCGATACGATCTTTGAGTTTTTCACCGATATAGTAAACAAAATGGCGCAGCGTAAAGAGCTTCCTGCGGCGAGCAATATTCCGTCTGCGCCGTCAACGCTCGACAAGCTTACCGATTTCATAGGAAAGAACATAAATCACGAGGCGATACAGTCGCTTGACGATTTCAATGCTTCAAACCTTTTACAAAGTTTGCTTAATGCTCCCGGTGTATTCACTCCTCTTGCTCACTACATTCTGCCGTTGCAGATAGAAGACACCAAAGCATTTGGCGAGCTGTGGGTAGATAATGATGAAAACAATCCCAACAACACGCCGATAGGGCAGAAGAACTATCATCTGTTCCTGACGTTCGATGTTGAGTCGATAGGACGCTTTGAGGTCGATATGTACGCACTCGGTGAAAACATCAATTTGTCGCTTTTATATCCCGAAAAGTTCGGGTTCAAGGTAAAAAAACTTGCCGATAAGATCGACCTTATAATAAGGAATATCGGCTATAAGCCCGCAAAATTTGAAACTGCGGTGCTGAGAAAGCCTCATGTGCTGACTGAGGTTTTCCCGAAAATAATCGACAGGAGGAAGGGTCTTAATGTCCAAGCGTAATTTAGGAAAGCAAGCCGCGGCGGCGCTCAAATACAACCCCGACCTTAACTATGCCCCGGTCGTGGTAGCGTCGGGTCTTGGCGAGCTTGCAAAGAAGATTATAAATATCGCAGACGAGAACGGCGTTCCCGTTTACCGTGACGACAGCACGGCGGCGCTCCTTGTAATGCTCAACAGCGGCGAAGCGATCCCTGTTGAACTGTACAGAATAATCGCGGCTATCTATGCGGAGGTAGTATATTCCGCTAATGATATGAAAAAAGGCAAATAAGCCTAAAACAAAAGAAAGAAGAGAAAGAAAAATGGTAAAGACAAAAAATCTGACGCTTATCGTAACTGCGGCTGTGCTTGCCGCACTGACCTGTGTTGCGACAATGGTGGTGCAGATACCTATGCCGCTTACAAAGGGCTATGTAAACTTTGGTGACGTACTTGTACTTACATCTGCATGGCTTTTAGGCTCGCCGTGGGGCATTGCGGCGGCAGGCATAGGCTCTGCGATGGCGGATCTGCTTACAGGTTATGCTTATTATGCACCGGCAACGCTGATAATAAAGGCGCTTATGGCAGCAGCGGCATTCTACATTGCAAAGAGCTTTATGAACAGTTCTTATATGAAGTCGCTTGTCGGTAAGATAATAGGCGGCGTAGTAGCTGAAATAATTATGGTTGCAGGCTACTACCTCTATGCGATCATTCTTTATGGCGATCCAATTGCGGCGGCATCAAGCATTTTCGGCAACGTGATCCAGGGTGCTGTAGGACTTATAGTCGGTGTGCTCCTGACCGTTGCGCTGGAAAAGGCAAGAGTGAAAAAAATGCTCGGTTTTGATAAGTAATCATTCATTATAGTCAGGCGGCGAAGGTAATTATACCATTCGCCGCCATTTTTTGACCGTTCGTGCCATATTTGTTGAAATTCTCTTTACGGAATGTTAAAATTATATGATAGATAAGTAACGTATATCATTACTTGAAATTTCCCGGATAAGGAGAGACAAATGAAAAGAACATTTTCAACCAGAATCATAGCCGGCATAGCAACATCTGCCGTGCTTGCAGTCGGCTCGCTGTCCTTTATGGCAATAAACGCAATTGCCGATGAAGCGGTGAGTTATTACGGACTGTCTGCAGACGGTACTGTTATAAGCGGAACGGTAACTGATTATACAAAGATAGCTTCTTCCGATACCGCATGGGGCATTGCCGGCAAAGAAACGTGGTATGTGGCTGACGGTATCTTTAATATCTATACAACAAATCCTCTGGATCTCAAAGGAAATGTAAATGTCATACTCAAGAACGACGCAGAGGTAAGAGTATGGAACGGTATTGCCGGCACAGATGCAACAATAACTTTTTATAGTGAGAGTGAAAGCGCAAGCGGTGTTATAGGCTTTATCGGAGCGGACGGAAATGATGGCAGGTGGGGTATGACGAGTAGCAGTCCCAATCAGGCTAACGGAGAGAACGGTAATGACGGCAAAGTTGCGGTAAATGTTTCTTCGTTCACGGTTGCAGGCGGCACAGTAACTGTTATCGGCGGCAATGGCGGTAAAGGCGGCGATGCAGGTTATTGCACTGACCCCTTTACAAATGAAACGTATTACGGCATTGGGGGTAACGGCGGTAACGGCGGTGCGGCTATAACCGATAACACGAAGGTGTATCTTAATGGCGGCAGACTTAACGTTACAGCCGGAAGAGGCGGAAACCCCGGTACAAATACCAATGTACCTTCTGAACAGCAGGATAATTATAATGGCAAGCCGGGAAATCACGGAACATCGGTAAGCGGAATATACGCCGTAAACGGCATTCTCAATGTCAATAAGCTTGATGATTCCGATGCCGCCGATACTTCTGGCGATTTTAAGCTTCTGTCTGTGAACGGTTACGAAAATGCAAAGCTTGATATGATCGGTCACGGAACGGCGAAGGTAGCTGACGGCACTGTTATTGAAACCTACGGCGACATTTCCGTAGCAGGTACTCTGTCTGTTGACAACGGTACGATACTCACAAACGGCAGTATCACAAAAGCCGACAATGCGGCACAGATAACAAAGACGAACGGCGGCGTTATCCGCAGGTTCACACCTGCTTCCGGTGCCGGATATATGCTGGATTATGCAGGCGGTAAGTGCATTGCGGAAACCGGCTATAAAATAAAGCTGTCGGACGGAAATACTTTAACCGATGTTGCCGATGCCGACACAATAGTATCGGAATCAAACAGACTTAATATTGTCCGCATCGGTGACGGTGAAATAATAGATGACAGCGAGCCGCGCACAAATGTAATGCCCTATTGCATAAAGGCAAATAATACGAATGAAACAACCGTAACGGACGGAAATGTCTTTGCTATGAGAGGAGCTCCTTCAAGGTTTACGTTTGCTCTGAACGATCCGGATGAATACCGTTTCTCAGGCGTTACGGTAACAGATATTGACGGTAATGCGGTACCTGACAATATGTACACTTTTGACAGCACGACAGGTGAGTTCATCGCACTTTCGGTTGACCGCAACCTTATCGTAACTACAGACGCAAGTCTTAAAGATGTTGAAATATCTGTAACAGACAGTGAAAACAATCCTGTGTCAACTGTCGACATCGGTACAGATTTTGATAACGACAACCCGACAAAGAAAGTAACGCTCAAGGTGAAAGTCACAGAGGGCGGTTCTATAGCAAAGTACAGAGTAGTAAAGGAATCAGACCTTAATAAAGCAAGCGGTGTCATAACTGATACTTCTTCGTTCACAGTATTATACACTGCCGGCAATGAATGGGGTACTGCCGATGACGGCTCTTCAAAGATTGCAAAGGGCGCAACGGCAATATTCACAGTTAAGCCCGACAGTAATTTAGCCGCAGGAACTTATACCGAAGATTTTATCGTTATAACAGACAGAACCGCTTATGCGGATGCGTCGGCAGGCACTCAGGATAAGGCTCTGGCACGTTTCAAGCTGACTTATAAGGTTGAACACGAGAGTGACGGCAATCTGCATTATTCCGATCTAACCGGACACTATAATCTTTGTAAGAACTGTCAGGCAAAAATCAATAAAGTAAATCATACATTCGACATCAGAACTGTAAACGAAAACACATTGGCTGCTCCTGCGGATTGTGTAAATCCTGCCAAGTATTTCTATTCGTGCGAATGCGGAGCGCACACAAATGACATGGCGCTGGTGTTTGAAAACGGCGATCCGAACGGTCACACATTTGGGGAGTGGGAAGCAGATATCCCTGCCGGATGCCTTACATCAGGCAGCGATAAACGTAAGTGTTCTGTGTGCGAATATGAAGAAACACGCGAAATCGAGCCGACAGGTCATATATGGGAAGACGACTTTACGATTGACATTAAGCCCGGTTGTACCGAAAAGGGGTCAAAGTCTGTGCATTGCTCAAAATGTGATGAGAAAAAGGACATTACCGAGGTACCCGCAAATGGTCATTCGTTCGGTGAATGGACAATACTCAATATGACAGACTGTACACAGGGCGGCGTACAGCAACATATATGTACAGAATGTGGCTTTACGGAGATCTCCGACATTCCGCCTCAGGAACATGTATGGGATGATGACTTTACGGTCGATTTAGCACCGACTTGTACGCAGAGCGGCTCAAAGTCGATCCATTGCTCAAGCTGTGAAGCTGTAAAGGATATCACTGAGATCGAGCCGATAGATCATGTATTCACGGAATGGTCGGTAAGTTCTGATGCCACCTGCGTCGAAAAAGGACAAAAAACAAGGTCGTGCACAAAATGCGGTTACACTGAATATGATAGTATCGATATCGATTTAAATGCACATTTATGGGAAGATGATTTCACGGTAGACAAAGAACCGACCTGTACGGCTGACGGTTCAAGATCTATCCATTGCTCACGGTGCAATGCAACTAAAGATTCAGAAGCTATACCGGCTACAGCTCATCAGTACGGCGAATGGAAAGTAGTCAAAAAAGCTACCTGCACAGAGAACGGCAAGCGTGTGCGTGAATGTGCAAACTGCGGAAAAAATGAAGAAGATATCATTCCATCGGCTCATATATGGAATAAAAAGATAACTGTTGATAAAGAACCGACCTGTACCGAAGACGGTTCGCAGTCTATACATTGCACTCAGTGCAATGCGCAAAAAGATATACAGAAGCTTTCTGCAAAAGGACACGACTGGTCGGAATGGAAGATAATAAAGAAGCCGACAACAGTTGAAAAGGGTGTCGAAGAGCGGCATTGTCAGGTGTGCGGAGTTGTTGAAAAAAATGAGCTTGATCTTATCAGAGATAACACTTCCGATAGTTCCGACAGCAAGCCCGAAACCCCGGACAGCAAGCCCGAAGCCCCGGACAACAAGCCTGAAACCCCGGGTTCGGATATCACTGAGTGGCATTGCGATGGCAGTCACCACTGGCATATCGATTTAAACGGAAACCGAATTGATTATGCATATCATGAGTTTGTATGGATAACAGATACCGAACCGACAGGCACACAGCCCGGAATAGGTCACTATGTCTGCATTGCTTGTGATTATACCACATCGCCCGAGGAGTTTGGCAAGGACAGCCCCGAAACGGGTAGCGAATCGCTCGCACTGTGGATAGCGGCTGCATTTGTCGCAGGCGGTGTTGCACCGATAGCTCTTAAAATCAAAAGCAAGAAGAGCAAGTAATAAAAGTTCAGAATGAGTATAAGGGCAGACGCGTGTTCTGCCCTTATTGTTATATCTGCAAAAAAATGCACCCTGCAAGGTTTTTTACCTTGCAGGGTGCTGTATTTATGCGGTTTTGCAATTAAAGTCTGAAGTAGTCAACGCCGCCCTTGAACAGTAACTGTTCCTTGTTGCCGTCAACGTTCACGCAGGTGTCGGTGCTTATACGCTCTGTGTGTCCCATCTTACCGAGTACACGACCGTCAGGAGAAATGATACCTTCGATAGCGCACATTGAGCTGTTGGGATTGTATGCAAGATCCATTGTAGGTTCGCCGTTCAGATCAACATACTGAGTAGCAATCTGACCGTTTTCTATGAGCTTTGCAATAACCTCATCGCTTGCTACAAAACGTCCTTCACCGTGAGAGATCGGTATATTGTAAACTTCACCGACCTTGCAATGCATAAGCCAAGGCGACTTATTTGTGCAGATCTTTGTAAGAGCAAGCTGTGACTGGTGTCTGCCTATTGTATTATATGTAAGCGTGGGACTTTCGCCTGACAGAGGAACTATCTTGCCGAAAGGCACAAGACCGAGCTTGATAAGAGCCTGGAAGCCGTTACATATACCTATCATAAGACCGTCACGGGCATAAAGCATATTCTCGACAGCGTCCTTGATCTTGGGGTTGCGGAAGAACGCATTGATGAACTTCGCCGAGCCTTCGGGTTCGTCACCGCCCGAGAAGCCGCCGGGAACGGCGATCATCTGACTGCCGTCAATTCTCTTTGCAAATTCGTTTACACTGTCTTCCATATTTTTTGCAGAAAGGTTTCTGATAACGAATATCTCAGCCTCACCGCCGTATCTGTTGAATGCGGCAGCCATATCGTATTCGCAGTTTGTGCCGGGGAATACGGGGATAAGTACCTTAGGCTTTGCGATAGTGCCGGGAGCCTTGTTTGTGAGAAGATCGCAGCCCTTGTCATAAGCAACCGATACGGGCCTCAGCATTTCGGGGAGCGAATTCTTGAAGATAGGCTCAAGAACAGCGTCATATTTCTTTTCAAGCTCTGCAATGTCAAGTTTAACATCGCCTGCTGTGATCGTATAATCGCTTACCGTTTCGCCGATAAGCTCTGCTCCGTCAATCGCACTCTTGGCTTCAATGACGAATGCACCATAGTGCAGACCAAACAGCTTTTCATCGTCCATAGCTTTAAGCTTCGCACCTATTCTGTTACCGAGCGACATCTTGAAGATACCTTCTGCTATACCGCCGTGAGCCATGGTCCATACCGAAAGGGCAGTGCCGTCTGCAATTGCCTTTTCGACTGTTGCGAATACCTTCTTCACGCTGTCAAAGTCAGGCATACCGTTCTCGTCGTATGCAGGCTCAATGTAGTAAATGTCACTACAGGGAAGCTTGAACTCGGCAGAAATTATCTTGTCCGACTTAGCAGTTGAAACTGCAAATGAAACGAGCGTGGGCGGAACATCTATATGCTCAAACGTACCCGACATTGAGTCCTTACCGCCGATAGCGCCGCTTGAAAGCGCGATCTGAGCCTTATATGCACCGAGAAGTGCGGCAAAAGGCTTGCCCCAGCGCTCAGGGTCGCCCTGTGTACGCTCAAAGTATTCCTGGAATGTGAGCCAGCACTTTTCGCTCTTACCGCCTGCGGCTACTACCTTAGCCATACTTTCAACAACTGCGAGAGCGGCGGCGTGATAAGGCGACTGACGGCTTACAAAAGGATCAAAGCCCCATGCCATTATAGATGCCGTCTTTGTATTGCCCGAAAGCACGGGAAGCTTTGCAGCCATAGCCTGTACAGGTGTCTGCTGTGTTTTGCCGGAATAAGGCATAAGAACCGTACCTGCGCCGATCGTTGAGTCAAAGCGCTGTACAAGACCCTTCTGTGAGCATACGTTAAGGTCGGTAACGAGCTTTTCCCATTCTTCCTTGGTGTTGTGTCTGCCTGTCGAATAGCTTACAGTGGGAGCGGGAACGTATATATCCGTGTGCTTTTCCGCACCGTTTGAATTTAAAAATTCTCTTGAAATATCGCAGATAGTCTTGCCGTTCCAGTTCATCTTAAGTCTGGGATTTTCGGTAACTACCGCAACGGGAGTAGCCTCAAGGTTCTCCTTGCCTGCAAGAGCGATGAACTTGTCAACGTCGTTCTTGTCAACTACAACTGCCATTCTTTCCTGTGACTCTGAGATAGCAAGCTCTGTGCCGTCAAGACCGTCATACTTCTTGGGAACTGCGTTAAGGTCGATTTCAAGACCGTCTGCAAGCTCGCCTATAGCAACGGAAACGCCGCCTGCACCGAAGTCGTTGCAACGCTTGATAAGCTTTGTTGCGTTCTTGTCACGGAATAATCTCTGGAGCTTTCTTTCCTCGGGAGCGTTACCCTTCTGAACCTCAGCACCGCAGGTTTCGAGCGATTCTACGCTGTGCGACTTTGATGAGCCGGTAGCGCCGCCGCAACCGTCACGACCTGTTCTGCCGCCGAGCAGAATGATTATGTCACCGGGGACGGGACGTTCACGGACAACGTTCTCTGCGGGAGCTGCACCGATAACAGCGCCGATCTCCATACGCTTTGCCATATATCCGGGGTCATATATCTCGGCAACGTGACCTGTTGCAAGACCGATCTGGTTACCGTATGACGAATAGCCCTGTGCGGCTGTTGTCGTTATCTTTCTCGGAGGGAGCTTGCCGGGGATCGTCTTGTCAACAGGGAGCAGGGGATCCGAAGCACCTGTTACACGCATAGCCTGATAAACGTAAGAACGACCTGAAAGCGGATCTCTTATAGCACCGCCGAGGCAGGTTGCCGCACCACCGAAAGGTTCAATCTCGGTGGGGTGGTTGTGAGTTTCGTTCTTGAACATAAGAAGCCATTGCTCGTCCTTGCCGTCAACATCAACGGTTATTTTTACGGAGCAGGCGTTGATTTCTTCACTCTCGTCAAGGTCGGGGAGCAGACCGTCTTTTTTCAGCTTTCTTACTGCGGCGGTCGCAATATCCATAAGGCAGACAGGCTTTGCGCTTCTGCCGAGCTCTTCCTTGTCGAGCTTGTATTCCTTGTATGTTTCGGCAATGTACGGAGCGTCTATTGTCGCATTGTCGATTATTGTTCCGAATGTCGTATGGCGGCAGTGATCCGACCAGTATGTGTCAATCATTCTGATTTCGGTAAGGGTAGGATCTCTCTGCTCCTTCTTGAAATATTCCTGACAGAACTTTATATCGCCAAGATCCATAGCAAGCGCATACTTCTTGATAAACTCGGCAAGCTCATCCTCCGAAAGTTCTATAAATCCGTCAAGAACCGCAACGTCCTTAGGTATATCGTACTTTACGTCAAGCGTTTCGTACTGTTCAAAGCCGCACTCTCTTGCTTCTACAGCGTTTATGAGATAGTGCTTTATCTTGGCAAAATCCTCGTCGGTAACATCGCCCTTTAATATGTACAGCTTAGCGTATTTTACTGTCGGACGTTCGCCCTGACACAGCATCTGGATACACTGAGCGGCAGAGTCTGCTCTCTGATCGAACTGACCGGGTAAGAACTCTGTTGCAAACATCTTTTCATCAGCCTTGATTTCGGGCAGTGAATAATAAACATCGTCAACAGGCGGCTCTGAGAATACAGTGGGAGTAGCCTTTTCAAAGTTCTCCTTTGTGATACCCTCTGCATCGTAACGGTTTACGATACGGACATCCTTGATGCCCTTGATCTGAAGTGCGGTTTTAAGGTCAGAGAGAACAGCCTTTCCCTCGACTGCAAACTGCGGCTTCTTTTCCACATAAATGCGATAAACTGACATAAACTTCCTCCGTCATTTTATTGTAAGCGTGCCATAGGCTTATAAAGCGTACTATAAGCACGAAACTATCAATACCTTTTAATTATACTACAATATCTGCCCGATTACAAGCATTTTATTTCTTTGCCGACACAAAAATCACTGCCTGACGCTTCGGTAATTTGTACAGTAATTATATACTGCTTTTTTGCGTCACTGCCGTAGATGCGTACAGGGACATATTGCGGAGTAAGTCCGTTTGCATATTCCTCGCTTTCTCTGCGCTGAATAAGCACCCTTTCCGTTTTTCCCACATTTGAGCGGAAGTACGCTTCTTTAAGCTCATTAGCAAGCTTGCTCATAGCATGATATCTCTTTACCGCAACATCGTGCGGAACATGGTCTGTGCGCTTTGCCGCTGCAGTACCCTCTCTTATAGAGTAGGTAAAGACGTGCATTGCCGCAAAGCCGACTTTTCTTACAAACTCGCACGACTCCTCAAATTCTTTGTCCGTTTCGCCCGCAAATCCTACCATAATATCGGTAGTTATAGCACAGTCCGGGAACGCTTTTCTAAGCCTTACGACTATATCGTAATATTCATCGGGCGTATAGTGCCTGTTCATACGCTTTAACGTAGCGGCACTTCCTGACTGGAGCGACAGGTGAAAATGCGGGCAGAGCTTCTTCTGTGCCGCCATTCTTGCTATGTCCTCATCTGTCAGTAGCTCCGGTTCGAGCGATGACAACCGCACACGTTCGACACCGTCCACCGAGCATACCGCTTCTATTGCGTCCGCAAGCCTCAACCCGTTATCCTGACCGTAGCAGGAAAGATTGATGCCGACAAGCACCATTTCCTTATGACCGCACGAAACCTGAAACCTTGTTTCTTCAATTATATCCTGCAAAGGGCGTGACCTTACAGAGCCTCTTGCTGTGGGGATTATGCAGTAACTGCAAAACCTGTCACAGCCGTCCTCAATCTTTATAAACGCTCTCGTCTTGCCCATATCGGCGTTTTTCTGCTTTTCATATTGCTTTTTAACGGGTCTTGGCGGTATGGCTACCTGTTTTACATTGTTGCCGGTAAATATGTCTATCATATCGGCAAGACTTTCCTTGTGCTCTGTACCTGTTACGATATCTGCCGACAGCTTCGCCGCAGTTTCGGGAAAAGCCTGCGGGAAGCAGCCCGTCAGCACGACTGTCTTCATAGGGTCGCGGCTTTTTATCCTATTTATCAGCTGTTTTGCTTTTTTATCGCTGTTTTCCGTCACCGAACAACTGTTTATTATAACGATATCTGCCGTAAAAATATCGTCGGTTTTCTTGTATCCGTGTTCGTCCATAGCTTTTGCTATCAAAGCGCTTTCATATTGGTTGACTTTACAGCCGAAGGTCTGTACGGTATATCTGATAATATCACTTCCATAATAAATTGTGGTAAGTTTCACTAAAAGTAAACTCCCGACTGCTTAATTATACTTTATTATTACGAATTTTGCAAGTTGTGGCGTGTTTTTGACAATAATACTCTTGACCGCTGTGTGAAATGTGCTATTATATAGTTGTAAGAAGCGATAAGCTCTTACATAATTAAGGCGGAAAAAGGGAAATCAGGCTAACGGTCACCTCTCCGATTGAAAAATTTAAGTAAATTCAGTTTAAAAGCAATTGACAACCGCCTTACATTTTGGTAAAATGAAATCAATCGGACAGGAAAGCCGAAAAATGAAAGGTAGGTTTTTTGTATGAAAACAGCTAATATCAGAATCAATACCATTGAAGACGTTAAGAATTTCGTAACTACAGTTACAAAGTGCAATTACGATGTTGATATCGTAAGCGGCAGATATGCAATTGACGCTAAGTCGATAATGGGTATCTTCAGCTTAGATCTTTCAAAGCCTCTTGAGCTTCGTGTGCACAGCGATGACTGCGATGAACTTATGGCTGAGCTTGATAAGTATATCATCAAGTAATCTTTAATTCTTAATAGCAAGAGCCGCCGTGCAGATTTGCACGGCGGCTTAATTTTGTCTTATTCAGTTACGGTTATTGAGTTTGCGTACTTTATCTTGCAGAGAATGGTGTTTTTATCACCCTCCAACTTTCCGATACGGCTTCCGTTAGAATAGATTATATCGCCGTTTTCAAGAAGTCTGTAATCCATTATACGCTTTTTTATAACAGTTTCGTTTCCGCTCTTGTCACGTTTAACAAGCTCCCAGTCGGACGGGATAACACCGTCGTCCGCGTTGCCGTTAAGTTGTTTTTCAGCCTTTATCATATTGCCCTCAATAAACGCTTCACGCTCATCGGCAGTCTTACTCTTTGCGGGATTTTTTCCTCCGGTGCGCAAAGGCTCTCCGCCGAACGCCATTGAGAATACGCTTAAAAATCCACCTATAGCCTTGATTATTCTGACAGGGAACATAAGTATGTCTATAAGCAGGTTACTTTTTGGTTTTGATGAAACGTATTTTCTGCGTATGTAGTATATATTGCCGTCGGCGTCATCCTGTGGCTTTATGCAGTCATATCCGTCCTCGGCTATATACTCATCTATAGTACCGCTCCGGGTATCGTAAAGACATATCGTGCACGGACTTTTTTCTGCAACATTTCCGCTTCTGTCTGTTGCAAACCCCATAGCAGTATAGTAGATTATATCGCTGTTCCTGCGTGAAATAAACGGGTGCGTTTCGCTGGTGAACCCTTCTGTAAGCTGTTCAAAGCTGCCGTTGTCGGTGCTTACAAGCGCGATGTGATTTTCATAATATCCGTTTCCCGCACTGACAACGCATTTTCCGTCATAGCAGTCAATATCATTGATTATTTCTTCGCGGTTTGCAAATATGTAGTTTTCTCCATCGCCGTCTTTGAAATACATACCGCCGACATTATCCGCAAAGGTAGAATATATCAGCTTGTCGCCGCAAGACCCGATGCCTCTGAGCATGCTGTACGTTTCTTCCTCGTTGTATTCCTTTGGCTCAACGCCCATAAATTTAGCACCCTTGCCGGTGGTTTTCCATTCGTCGCGGGCTTTCATCTTACGGATCACGTCACGGTAGCTTTCCACACGCTCGCAAGGAACACGGCGTTCCTTTCCGTTTTCAATATTATAAAGCTCGCCTTCCGATAGGCAGTAAATATTCATATTATCCCCCCGAAGCCGTTATTTCTGTCCGTAATATGCGTTAGCGCCGTGCTTTCTCAGATAGTGCTTATCAAGAAGCTCCTGCTGCATAGGCTCGATATTCTTGTCAAGCAACAGATTGAACATAGCCATCTTTGCCACGTTTTCAAGTACGACCGCATTGTGTACGGCTTCTGTTGCATCCTTGCCCCACGCAAACGGACCGTGAGAGTGCACGTTTACAGCAGGTACGGCATCGGGATTTATATTACGCTTTTTGAATGTGTCAATTATTATTGTGCCGGTTTCCTTTTCGTATTCGCCGCCGATAGCTTCGGGTGTCATCTTGTCTGTGCAGGGTATAGCACCGTAAAAATAGTCGCCGTGCGTTGTGCCGAGCGCGGGAATATCAAGTCCGCTCTGTGCAAAGGTCGTACTCCACTGTGAATGTGTGTGGACAATACCGCCGATGTTAGGGAATGCCTTGTAAAGTTCAAGATGTGTCGGTGTGTCGCTTGATGGTCTTAAATTACCTTCGACCTGTTCGCCGTCAAGAGTTACAACTACAAGGTCATCGACCGTCATACCGTCATATTCAACGCCGGATGGCTTTATTACGACAAGTCCTCTTTCACGGTCTATTCCTGAAACGTTGCCCCATGTGAATGTTATAAGACCGTATTTCGGGAGCAAAAGGTTAGCATCAAGCACTTGTTTTTTTAATTTCTTTAACATATTCTTGTTTCTCCTGTTTTTATCATTTGCATTTTTTAATGAACCTACCGTCCATTTTCTTTATGAAATAATTTCTTACATTCAGCGTTTCCTGCGGGGTCAGCTGATTTTTCGGCAGACAGAACGCAAGGTCATACCTGAAATATATGATAAAACAATTTTCTATCTCATATATCTTGAAAATTGTGTTCCATTGTGCGTTTATATCCGTTGCTGTTCTTCCGCCGAAAACTTTTACCGATGCGGCATCGTAACTGAAAGTGCGCTTTGCGTTGAGCGCTACCTTGCCGTACTTTATGCCGTCCTTAGCTTTCTTGGATATAAGAAGAATATCGGCAAGGATTACCGCAACACAAATAATACATACAGCAGCCGAAACATACAGCGGGATCATTCCCGCAAGCCCGATAACGAGCGATGCCACCGCAAGTACAGCCATAGCGATGAACAGAATGTTATTGGATTTTTTAAGCGAATATTCCGTGAATTTTACCAATGTGCGGTAATCGTCCGCAGTAGTTGTTATTTCCTTAGAAAACATTTATTATTCTTCTTTCTGATTTTCATTTGTTTCAGCTTTTTTCTTTCTTACAAAGCTGTCATTCTGCCTTTTCGGTTCGGTGTGTTTGTCGCTTTCCGCTTTAGTCGCGGGTTCAATTTCTTCATCAAAAACTTTATATATCTCGTCCTTTTTTTGGACAAACAGAAGTTCATCTTCACCTGTAACCACATCGACCTTTTCACCGGACTCAATATCGGTATGGTACACGGATATCGCGTCAAAACGGTAGCTTATACCCTCGTATTTTACTTTTACCTTGCCGTAGCCGTTCCCGCCTATATTCTCAAGCGCAGTGGCTTCATATCCGGTGAGGTCATCGGGCTTCGGCGCTTTACCGTTTACAAAGCGCTTTACGGCGGGGGAGAGAAAATGTCTACCGATAAAGTTCACGATAAATGCCATAGCTATATCGGCAGGTACGATAAAGTACCACGGCAGCGACAGAGGCAGCAGTAACAGTCCGAAATATCCGAACACAGCCGTAAATACCGTATAGCCGTATATTCCTTGCGGAATAAACTGCTCGATCGGTATCGTCCTGCCCTTCGGCAGTCTGAAGCCGAGATTTATTTTCAGTCTGAAGAACAGCAGCATTACAAGAAGTCCGCATATCCCGACAGTACCCAGTACGGCGCAGACTATAAACAGTACACGCATATTATTCCTTATTTTCGGGTTTGGAAATTACAGTAAGGCGTACCTTTACTATTCTTCTTTCGCTGACTTTAAGAACCGTTATCCTGAAATCGTCTGTTGTGACACTTTCGTTTGTTTCGGGTATTTTTCCGAAAAGCTCAAGCACCCAGCCGCCGACTGTCTTTGCGTTACCGTCGATTTTAGGATTATCTCCCGTGCGGTTATGCCAGTAGCGCTTGAAAGCGGTAAGCGATACATCGCCGTTGACATTGAACTCGTTTTCGGAAACGAATGTAACAGGTGCGACTATCTCATCATTTTCGTCCCATATTTCGCCGACAAGCTGTTCAAGTATATCTTCAAGCGTAACTATACCGAGCGTTCCGCCGTACTGGTCGAGTACGACAGCCATATGCACCTTGTCCTTCTGCATCTGTTTCATTATATCGCTTATCTTCATCAGATGAGGAACATAGTGAATCTCCTGCATTATATCACGCAGTAAGAATGTTTCATCATCCTTTTTAGTAAGATATTTCTTGAAAAAGTCCTTCTGGCTGACAAAGCCGATAATGTGGTCGATAGAGCCTTCGTAAATGGGAAGCCTTGAATATTCCTCGTTGATGAAGGTTTCCTTTACCGTTTCGATATCTTCGTTTACATCAACGGCTATTACATCGACACGGTGAGTGATAATCTCATCGACTACCGTTTCGTCAAATTCAAGTGCTGACTTTACAAGGTCACGCTCCTGCTCCTCAAGTACGCCCTCGTCCTCGATCTCATCGATTATAGCCATTAGCTCCTGCTCTGTTACAGTAACCTCTTTTTTATTTCCGAACAGCTTGTTTGCAAGCTTTTTAAGCAGTATAAATAAAGCTGACAGGGGAGTGAATATAAATGTAAGGAATGTGATTATTCCGCTCGTTGCGACCGTAAGTCCTTCCGAGTGGTCTTTCGCAAGGCTTTTCGGCATTACCTCGCCGAATGTGAGTATCACAAGCGTCAGTACCACTGTCGATACGAGCGCCGCATTGTCAGGACCTACTATTGCTGTCGCAAGTATAGTACCGAGTGAAGATGCGGTTATGTTTACTATGTTGTTGCCGATAAGTATGGTTGTGATAACCTTATCGTATTTGTCAAGCAGCTTGAGTGCCATTTTAGCGCCCTTGGAGCCGTTTTCAGCCATGCTTTTCAGTCGTATGCGATTAGCACCGGTAAGTGCTGTTTCGCTTGCCGAGAAAAAAGCCGAACAAGCGATCATTATTATGATGATTATGAGTAGCTGTATTTCCATGCGGTTAAATATACCTCTTTCATTTTAATGGTGCTTTGCACTTTCAGCAAAGTCACCGTACATTATATACATATTTATATTACCATATCCTCGTCACGCGGTCAATATTTTTATCCGAAATTTTACTTTGGAAATTGACGTGAAAATTTACTTTTACTTACAAAACAAACTGAATTTTTTAAAACTATTGAAATTTATTTGTCAATTTGATATAATTAAGTTAATCGGAGTTAATTCCGAAAAACAGAAGATTAAATTTAACTAAACGGAAAGGATATCCACAAATGAAGAGAATAATCGCGGCACTTATTGCCGTATCGCTGATTTTGTCTATGACAGCCTGCAACGGCGGTGATACATCAGGAAATATCGACAGCGGAAATGCATCGACTTCTGCTGACGGCACATCGTCAGGAAATACGGACAACGAACAGAAGCTTCGCTCAAATCCTATCGCCGTTGACGAAAACGGAAAGATAGATATGGATGTTGCGTTAAAATACGAAACAGACGTAGACGCACTTATCAAAAAGCTTGAAGCAAAGACACCCGACGGTTCAAAGCCTGTTTCTGAGAACACCAATGAAGAAACGCTCGAGCTTTTCAATTATTTAAAGAGCGTTTACGGAAAGCAGATACTTGCGGGTCAGCAGTATTCTGATGCTAATCAGTTTGAAAATATTATGTATTACAATACGACAGGTGATATGCCTGCTATAATGGGCTTTGATTTCCTGTATGCACAGGGGACTGACGAACCTGATTACACGCAGATCGAAGAAGCTATCAAGTGGCATAATGAGCAGAACGGTATAGTTTCTTTCTGCTGGCACTGGAAAGTTCCTGTTGATATTGATGATGACAGTGTTAAAGGTACTGCATTCTACAGCAAGGATATCCGCAACTTCAGCCTTGAAAATGCTGTAACTCCGGGAACAAAGGAATATAATGTGGTTATTGAAGATATCGACACTATCGCGCTTTACTTACAGCGCCTTGAAACAGCAGGCGTTCCCGTTATATGGCGTCCTCTTCACGAGGCAAGCGGAAACTGGTTCTGGTGGGGTATGAAGGACAAGGAAACATATAAGAAACAGCTCTATCAGAAGCTGTGGTATATGGTATACGACCGCCTTGAAAACTATCATAAGCTTACAAACCTTATATGGGTATGGAACGGTCAGTCGAAACTTACAACAGTAAATGCCAATACATATGATATCAGCGGTATCGATATATATCCCACAAGCGAAAACCATAGCGAGCAGAAGGCAAAATATAAAGAGCTTTCAAAATGTACCGATACAAGCAAGATGACAGCACTTTCCGAGGTCGGTTATATACCGGATCCCGAGGCTGTATTTGCTGAAAGCAGTGAGGTAAAATGGCTTTATTATATGCCTTGGTGCAAAGAATTTGTTTGCGCGGCAAGCGGTTCGGGAGCGATAATAACAAAGCTTGGCGGAACACCATCGGTGAATACCGAACGTATGAGTGAAGAATTTTTAAAGGGTGTGTTCTCCAGTGATAAGGTGATAACGTTGAGCGAACTCCCGGATTTCAAGGGCACAACAAAGAAAATGCCTGAGTTTATAAATAACTGGAAGTTCAACAATCCTAATCTCACTATAGAAAACGATAAGCTTACAGCTTATCAGCAATAAGCATTAGAGGTAACTGTATGATGTTTGAGCTTAAAACACATAATTCAAAGGCTGTGATCTCATCAGAGGGAGCTGAACTTAAATCGCTCGTTATCGGCGGCAGAGAGATAATGTGGTGTGCCGACCCTGCTTTCTGGGGTAAGACATCGCCTGTTCTTTTCCCTGCAATAGGCAATGTCAAAAATAATAAAACTGTAATAGGCGGCAAGGAGGTTTCGCTTTCAAAGCATGGATTTGCCCGTGATAATACCTTTGTGACAGTGCGTCAAAGCGGAAATTCGCTGATCCTTGCCTATAATTACACACCGATAAAGAAAAGTTATCCGTACAGCGTTCAGCTTGCTTTACAGTACAATCTTTTTGATGACAGGATAGAGATCGGATACAGCGTGTACAATCCGGGCTATGACAGGATACCGTTCTGCATAGGTGCTCATCCGGCTATAGCCTGTAACGACCTTGATAATTGCACACTGGTGTTTGAAAAGCGTGAAAAAGCGTCAACTCCCGTTATGGATCTTGAAACAAGGTTATTCAGGAGCAAGGATCGCATACAGCGGCTTGACGGTACAACAAAGCTCCCGCTGAGCTATGAAATGTTTGATAACGATGTGGTTTATTTTGATAACATAAAGTCGAGAGCCGTAAAGCTTACAGAAGGCAAAAAAACTCTTGCAAGCATAGCTTTTGAGGGCTTTGAAACACTCGGACTCTGGACTCCCGCAGGAAAGCGCGCAGGATTTATCTGCATTGAGCCTTGGTGCGGCAGTGACGATTACGATGATGACAGCGGGGTCTTTGAAGAAAAGAAAGGTATTCAGATACTCGGCGGAAAAAAGATTGCAAGATATAAGATGACAATCAGCGCAAAGTAATCAATGAAAATATGACAAAGAGCAGTATCGTTTTTCGGTACTGCTTTTTTATTTAATCCGGATTTATGAGAGGTATATTATAAAAATCCGAATAGTACCGTATACTTTCTGAGAACCCGAATAATATAACAATATCACTTTTGCGTATCATAATCTCTTCTGCAATTTTATAGCATTCTTTGCTGTAATGCATATTCACAATTGAGACAGAATCGGCATTCTTATGGCATTCATAATATCTGTTGCGTTTATCTTCCGACCAATTTTTGCATTGCTCTTCATATGGTACAAAGATATCAAGAAATATAGAATTGTACATTTTCAAAGCAGTGATTATTTCTGCCGTCCATAAAGGAATGCCGTATTCACAATTGACTTGAAATGTATCATAACCGTTACAATACATTTCCCATACCGTTTCTATAATTTTTTTCTTGATACTCTGTATATATTTTTCGTAATCATTTTTATAAATGCTGTTTACTTCGTGTTTATCAGAGAAAATTGTACAAACCATGTTTTGCATCCGTTTATTGTCAGAATAAAAACCATTTTATATTATAGTCGAAAATACGACAATGTTCAAGTAGTCGGACATAATTTATAATATTAAATGATAATTTATTCTGAGCCAGATCGGAGAAGCAGATATGATAGTATATACACCGCTTTGGGATACAATGAAAAAGCGAGGGATTTCGACATATGCGCTTATCAATAAGTATAATATAAGCAGTAGCACGATAAACAGACTGCGGCATAATATGGGAGTCACCACTCAGCTTATCGATGATCTTTGTGTAATACTTGACTGTAAAGTCGAGGATATTATGAAATATGAGAATAATGAAATTAAATAACCGCCCGAGGTTTAAAACCCGGACGGTTATTTTTTATATCTGAAAATTCATCTGTACCTGTTAACGATATTTACAATATCATTGCCGTATTTCTGTATTTTCCCCTCTCCAAAACCTCTTATATTTCTAAGCTCGCCCGGAGCGGTCGGCATCAGTCTGATTATCTCGATCAGCTCATCATTTTTGAATACATAATACGCCTTGATATTTTCAGCTTTGCTCTTTTCGTATCTGTACTGCCTGAGCGCCTTGTATATCGGCAGATTTTCATAATTGTCGATATGTGTATCAGGTGCATTTGCTCCCGAAGTACCGACAAATCCGCTTGTGTCGGGTGAACATACAGTCGGGTTGCTTTTGGGTGTATACCTATTTTCAACAGCAGTCTGTTTTGACTCTGTGGCAACTAGAGCAACTGTTTCTTTTGTGGCTTCCTTGTTTATCATATTCTGATATTTAGCGGTATAATCTGTCTTGTTAGCCGTATGATGCTCCATAAAGAAATCGGCAAGCGTTTTCATCTGCTTGTCCGACATATCGGGAAGATTACTTGTACTGCATATCTCGTTTATCTTTCTGATTAGTCCATCAGCCTTTACGATCTTGTCTTTTATATCCTGAGGAGCGTACCTGTAATCAATTATTGATTTCGGATTTGCCATTACTATAAGCGAACGGTAGTTGTTGTTGAAATTGCTCTCAAACAGTCCTTTAAGCAGTACATTCTTTGTATCTCTGCGCATTTCCTTTATCAGGGCAAGATGTCGTTCATTCTGCGTGACAGGACTGTACATACCTTCCTGCCTGAACGTCTGACCGCTTCCGCTGCGGCGTATAAAATTCCCCGCATTATCTACAAGAATATTGCCGTACAGATTTTTGCACTCGAGAAGCAAAGTCACTTTTCTTGTTACGATAAGATAGTCTATCTGCGCGGTGCAACCGTTATATTCAAGGTATAGATCGTGGATTATATACATAGGCATATGGCTGTTTTTCAGCTCGTACATAATTTGTGTTTCGCCTGTCTTGCCATAGCTTATACGCGCCTTGTCGCGCTCGATAGCCTGCTTTACAGCCTCGGGAGCTATAAGCTCGTAATATTCCATCTGCCTCAACTGTTCATCGGCATTGCTGTCTTCCTTTAAAACTATCGGTGAGGATAATTTATTAAATAGTCCCATATATTCTCCGCTCCTTTTTGGTATACTCTTATTTTATCATAATTATATTTTGCAGTCAATATAAGGAAAACAAAAAAGCTGTCTGAAACCTTGTCAGACAGCTTCTGTTTGTCGAATTATTTGCTTATTCTCCGTACTTCTCCCTCAGCATTTCCTCAATCCTGAAAGCTACCTTATATACATCGCCGCAGCCGAGCGTGATGATCATATCTCCGCTTTCTGCGTTATCGGCAACATATTGTGCAACCTCTTCAAAGGTCGGGAACCATTTGCAGCCGGGAATTTTGGCGGCGAGGTCGGCAGAGTAGACGTTATATGTGTTCTTTTCACGGCTACCCATTATCTCGGTCAGTACAACCTTATCCGCAATTTCAAGGGCGCTTGCAAAGTCGTCCATAAGCGTGTATGTTCTCGAATAGGTGAACGGCTGATGCACAGCCCATACGCGCTTGAAGTCCTGCATTGCTTTTGCCGTTTTCAGTGTTGCGGCAACCTCGGCAGGGTGGTGCGCGTAGTCGTCAACCACTGTGATACCGCCGACAGTCGCAAGACGTTCAAATCTTCTCCCTGCGCCCCAGAATGTGCTTAGTCCCTTGTTTATGTTTTCTGGTGTAACACCTGTTGCCAGTGCGGCGGCACAGGCGGCAACCGCATTGAGAACATTATGCGCGCCGGGAACGTGTATCGAGATACGCTCAATCTTTCTGCCGCTTTCCATAAGGTCAAAATCGGTCTGAAAATCGGATATACGCTCGATATTTTCGGGGTAATATCTGTTTTTATCACTCTTGCCAAAAGTGATGATCTGCTTGTCAAAGCCCGATGCTTTAACCGCTCTCATAGTGTTTTCATCATCACCGTTTACAACAAGGATATCCGTTGTATTGTCGCAGAACTTGGTGAAAGACGCTCTCAGGTTATCCATCGTCTTGAAAAAGTCAAGGTGGTCCGCGTCAATGTTCAGTATTATAGAAATGTTGGGGAACAGGTGTAAGAACGTATTTGAAAACTCGCATGCTTCACATACCATAACATCGCTCGAACCCGCTCTTCCGCTTCCGCCTATAGCCTTCAGCTTTCCTCCGATAACGGTAGACAGGTCAATGTTCTGCGCAAGATACATATGCGTCAGCATAGAGGACGTTGTAGTCTTGCCGTGTGTGCCTGATACGCATACAGCCTTGTTGTACCAGCTTGTTACAAGTCCGAGAAGCTCACAGCGCTCTATAGTCTTCACACCGCTTGCTTTTGCGGCGATAAGCTCCGGGTTGTCGCTCATTATAGCCGCTGTGTACACAATAAGATCTGCGCCCTCAATATTCTCGGCTCTCTGACCCATGTATACGGGTATACCCATCTTCCGCACCGCTTTAAGCGTTTCCGTTTCGTTATTGTCCGAACCTGTAAGATAGAAACCTTTGCTGTGAAGTATCTGCGCCAGCGGATACATACCGCTTCCGCCTATTCCGATAAAATGAACGTGTTTCTTTCCTGTGAGGAAATCTTCCATTGTACTCCCGATCCTTTCAGTCTGACATTATAATATTTTATGCCGAAAATCAGCCTAATATCATCTTGGCTTTGAGTAAAGCAAGCTGTGTCTTGCCGTCCTCAATTTCGCCGTTCATAACCATTTCAACAGCCTTGTCAAGCGGTATCTTAACCACCTCGAGAAATTCATCATCGTCAAGGTTCTGCTTTCCGCCCTCAAGACCTGTAGCAAGGTACATATGTGTTATCTCCTGACAGTAAGCAGGAGTAGGGATCATATATCCCATGTATCTGAACTCCTTGCAGGTACAGCCTGTTTCTTCCTGAAGCTCTCTTCTTCCGGCTTCCGCGTGATCCTCGCCTGCGTTGAGCTTTCCTGCGGGAATTTCCATCAGCACCTTCTGAAAAGGATATCTGAACTGTCTTACAAACAGCACATCGCCCTCGTCGGTTATCGGAACAACGCCTACGCCGCCATTATGACGGATAACATCGCGTGAAACGATAGCGCCGTTTTCAAGCTCTGCCTTATCAGAGCATACGGTCAGTATCTTTCCCTCGTACTTTACTTCGCTGTCTATCGTTTTTTCAAACAGATGCATATAATCCTCTTTTCTGCGGTTTATTCCGCCTTGTCATTATCGTTTTCAACATCGTATTCATTATCTTCGTCAGATGTTGTAACATCTTTATTATTTTCAGCCGTATTGCTTTCAGGCAGTTCAGCATTCTTTTCAAGCTGTTCATCAATCGTGCTTGTTATCGTTCTGATATATGCATTGTGATTGATAACGGTTGTCAGCTGCTGCTCGCCGTAGAGATGCACGTTCGGGCTGGGCTTGTATCTGAATACCTTTTTCAGCACAATGTAGTAGATCATCAGGATAAATGCAGAGCCTATCGTGCAGACAACACCTACTTTAAGTCCGGGTGTAACGTAATTGAACTCAATGTCGCACTGTCCCGCGGGCACTTTTATTCCCATTACTCCGCGGTTTACCTTTTCTATCTCGACGGGCTGTCCGTTAATTGTTGCGCTCCAGCCGCTTTCCCACGGTACTGTGAATGTAACAAATCTGTCTGTGGTGAACGAAGACGTAGCGGTAAACCCGTTAGCGGTGGGAGTAAATGTATCGACTGCTGTTTTTGAAAGCTCCTCGGCATCGGTTTTGAATGTATCAAAATTGAAATCCGAATACCTGTCAGGGTCAAGCTCTGTCAATATGTCCCCATACTTTTCGACCTGCTCATCGGTGAGCACTACCGCGCGTGCAAGCATATTGTCGCGGTTGCTCTTTGCAACCTTTTCGTACTCATCATCGGTTATATAGAAGCTGTTTGAGTAGCCTATCGGGATATAAGCGTTGTTCTTGAATATCGTAAATCCGTCCTGCTCGTCTATCTTCTCAAAGTTCTTGAGGTTTTCAAGCAGCGTTTTTGTATCGCTGTATTCAAGCTTATAGCTCTGAATAATAAGATATTTCGTTGAGTTTATCGACCTCATTGCATAGTACGTTCCGTCAGGGTCGGTATTTACCGAACGGTTAAATCCCATACCGTCATAGTATTCAAACGAAGAGCCGGGCAGAATGCTGTGGAAGCTGCGGAAACCGTACATTCCCCAGAGCATATTGGCATTGTTTGTAACGCCGTATGTTTCGACTCTGTAGAAGCTGTCATCGTCAAGCTCTATTGTAGCGTTTACAATGTTATTGTAATCTCCTACCTTAGGACCTATCGCTCTTCCGTAGATAAGCGTGTAGTATGAGAAGCACAGGCAGGCAACTATTGTAAAGCAGTACGCTTTATGCAAAAACCTGTTAGGCTTTGCTTTATCCTTTTTACGAACCAGTATAAAGCATACGACTATTGCCGTTATCGCAAGTATTACCGATATCCAGAACGGCAGCTTTTCGCCCGGCAGACTGAAAAGCTCGGAAACTTTTGTGGTAGTAGTATCGCCGGTTCCTATATCTACTATATCTTTTGATACTTCTGACGGAAGCACACCCACCAGTGATATAAGCACTACTGCAAATCCGCACCACTTAAGTCCGTACTTCATATCTATCTCTGAGTTTTCCAGTGCATAGGAGGTCATAAAGCAAGCAACGAGTATAGGCATATAGAACCATCGTGTGTAGAAATTATTATTGAAAAGCACAAAGCTTGAGTTCAGCACGGGTATAAGTGCGAACAACAGGCATATCGGCATAAGCCACTTTGCCCAGTGTTTTTTCTTGAATTTTATAAATGAAATTACACCCGACATTGAGAACAGTGGCAGATATGCGGCAACACTCGCCCATCTTGCTGACGAATCCGGGAAGAAATTCTGTCTTGCAGGGATATCGGCAGGGAAGAAAAGACTCTGCAATATTATTCCATATCGCTGTGACGGATTATGGAACACCAAATTCCAGCCGTTTAAGGTATTGCCCGATCTCGGGGTATCTATACAGGTTATTATCGCGGGTATGAACATCGCTCCCGCCAGCGCAACGCCGATAACAGACTCAAACGCCAGCGCAAAGAACGTCTTTAATGTTACCTTGAATTTCGGGTCGGTAAGACGGCAAAGGAAGTAGATGATAAGAAATATACATTCTCCGATGAAAAAGAAATAGTTTACAAATGCGTTGAGCGCAACAGTAAGTGCAAAGAACACTCTTCTCTTGTTTACAACGGCTTCTTCGAGCGCAATCAGCATAAGAGGGAACACGACCATCGCTTCGTGGAAGTGATTGAAGAATACATTGTACATCGAAAAACCGGAAAATGCATATAAAAGACCGCCGATAAGCGCGGACTTCGGCTTTTTTACAAAACGCCTTATATAAGCAAAAGCAAACAGCGAACAGCATGACAGCTTCAACACCATGAGCGGCGCCATAAGGTACTTTGCAAATTCTGCGGGGAACGGCATACTGAGCCAGAAGAACGGGCTGCCGAGTGTGTAGAATGAGTACGAGCCGATAAAGTTCGCACCGAGGTCTGTTTGCCAGTTCCACATAAAGCTGCCGCTTTTTATAGCTTGGTTGCAAAGTGTGTAGAAAGGTATCTGCTGAGCGTTATAATCCCCGTAATAGATGAAATATCCGCCGTCTATGAGAACAAAAGGCAAGAATAGTATAACACCCATTATCATTGCCATAAAGAACGCTTTGCGGTAGTATTGCATTTCTGATTTATACATTTCAAAAATTCCTTCCGTGTTGTAAAGTAAATATTGTTTAGGGCTTAATACAGCACGGCACCGTATTTTTCTGCCATAGCCTCGAGTTTTTCGGGCTCTATAAGTGATTTCTTGTCTATTATCGCTCTGCCCTGATATAGCATAAGCGCCATTTTAAGCGATATTTCATCGTCAGATAAGAATGCTACAGGCAGTGTTGCCATATGCATATTTCTGCCGAAGTCAATAGCATCGTCGGGCGAGTTTATGCTTACCGTAAGTACATCGTAGCTTTCGTTGCACATCTGCGCAATGTCGTCTTCCATATAAGGACCGCACTCGACTGCGGGTGAAAACTCCGTTGTTTCGGGATCTAAGAAGAACATCTGATTTTCAGTTGCAAGCGCAAGAGAAGTGTCCTGTTTTTCGACAGGCTTTATTTCTGAGTTGTCGATATTTGCAAGCATTTCACGCAGAGCGGCAATATGTTCTTTTCCCGTGCCGCAGCAACCGCCGACTATCCCTGCACCGTTGATCACTGATTTTTTCACCGCAAACGCAAATTCATCGGGTGATATGCTTTGTTTTTCTCCGTTGGCTTCAAACACGGCGCTGGGTTTTACGATAAGCGGTATCTTTGCATACGGAGCGATCTCTTCTATTATGTCGGGACATAAATCGGCTGATGTACAGTTAAGACCGAATGCAGATATACCCATTTCTTGCAGGACAAGCATAGCGCACAGTACATTCGTGCCTATTGCTGTGTCGCCGTCCTCGTCTACCTTCATTGTTGCTATTATCGGCTTGTTCTCTTTCTTGCAGGCAAGTACCGCCGCACGCATATTCCACAGTGCAGGTACAGTTTCTATAACAAACATATCGCAGTATGGCGAGAGCGCCTTTACCTGTTGCCTGTATACCGACATTATCTCGGTGAAGGTGTAATCGCCGTAAGGCTCTATATAAAGACCCGTAGACGAAAGACAGCCCGCTATGAGCGCCTTGCCGTGAAAGTTGTCGTAAGTTATCTTAGCGGCGGTGGCATTGAGTTCTTCTGTCTTATCCTCTGCACCGAAAGCCTTTAAGTTCTCACAGTTTGCACCGTGCGTCGCGGTGTAGAGCACCTGCGAACCTGCATCAAGAAAGCTCTGCTGGAGCTGAACAAGTGCATCCGGGTGCGCACAGACAAACTGAGCCGTTGACATACTGTGGTCATAGCCGTATTTTTCTAGCCCAGTGCCGGTACCGCCGTCAAGCAGTATCGGCAATCGTATAGGTATATCCTGACTGACGGGATTGCTGTCCATATTTTTTCCTTTCTCGAATTACATTTTTTCGGGCGCATCGACCTTAAGCAGATCGAGCAGATTTTTGAATACTGTCTTTGTGGCAACGCAGAGTGAAAGCCTTGACTGGAGGATATTCTCTTCCTCACCCTTTATCTTGCAGTTGTCATAGAACTTGTGGAAAAGCTGTGCAAGGTCGCACAGATATTTGGTTATCTTTGAGGGGTTATAGTCCTTTGCGGCTTCGTTTATGCAATTGGGAAGAGCAGCAATATGACGTATAAGAGCAAGCTCTGCGGGGTGATTGAAATTAAGCTCTGTCAGAGGGATATTCTTGTAGCCTGTACCATCTTCCTCCATACGGCGCAGGATACTGCATATTCTTGCATGAGCGTACTGAACATAGAATACAGGGTTGTTAGAGCTTTCTTCTATAGCAAGCTCAAGGTCAAATTCAAGATGAGTGTTGGGATCTCTCAGGTTGAAGAAGAACCTCGCCGCATCTATCGGAACTTCGTCAAGAAGGGTCGAAAGTGTTATCGCCTTGCCTGAACGCTTTGAAAGCTTTACTGTTTCGCCGTTTCTGACTAACATTACCATCTGCATTATAACAATATCAAGTTTGTTTGCGTCAACGCCGAGTGCAGTCAGGGCGGCTTTCATTCTTGCTATATATCCGTGGTGATCTGCACCGAGAATATCTATCGCCTTATCAAAGCCTCTTGTGACGAGCTTATTATAATGGTATGCGATATCGGGTACAAAGTAGGTGGGTATACCGTTTGCACGGACAAGAACCCTGTCCTGATCATCGCCGAAATCCGATGCCTTGAACCAGATAGCGCCGTCCTTTTCGTAGGTCTGTCCCTTTTCGGTCAGCATATCAACTATCTGCTTTACCGCACCGCTCTTGTGAAGCGAGCTTTCCCTGAACCATGTGTCGTATACGATACGGTACTTCTTAAGGTCTTTTTCAAGTCCGTCTATGTTGAGGGGCAGAGCGTATTCTACCAGCGCAGACTTGCGGCTTTCTTCATCTGCCGATACAAACTTGTCGCCGTTTATCTTATAGAAATTATAGGCGTGTTCGATTATGTCAACGCCCTTGTACACGTCCTCTGGCATAGGAAAGTTTTCTTCATCTTCAAATATCTTGCGGCATACGTCATCATCGCCGAACGATGCTATAACGTCAGCCTTATTGCCGTCTGCTATCTGCATATATCTTATAGACAGTGACTTGCCGAACTTTTCGATCTGATTGCCCGCGTCATTTACATAGAACTCACGCTCTACATCATAGCCTGCAAACTGCAACACCGAAGATAAGCTGTCACCGAGCGCACCGCCTCTTGCGTTGCCTATGTGCATAGGTCCTGTGGGGTTAGCCGATACAAATTCGACAAGCACTCTCTTACCCTTGCCAAGCTCTGTCTTTCCGTAGTCGCTTCCGCTTGAAATGACCTCGCCGACAGTTTCGTTGAACCATACGGGGCTTATAAAGAAGTTTAAAAATCCAGGTCCCGCAACCTCGATCTTTTCAAATACAGTGCCGTCAAGTATTGCGGCATCGGCTATCATCTGACCTATCGCTCTGGGGCTATTCTTAAGTGCTTTGGCGCTTGCCATTGCGGCATTGCATGAGAAGTCGCCGTGTGATACATCGGCGGGACGTTCTACATTGAATGCGGGCAGGGGAACTGCCTCTATCTTGCCCTCCGCAACCAGTCTGCCCAGTGCGTTCATTACCGTTTCCTTTACCTGCTGTTTAGCAAGCTCTATCATATTTTTCATCAGTTACACTCCTTGACGTTTATAAACATTTCATTTTCCGACATATAGCTTGAATTTATGTCGAGCGTGTATTTGAGGTAGATATCCCCGCCTGTTTCTTCAAGCTCATTTCTTATTTCGTCCGTGCATACGCCTATCATAAAGTCACCGAATTCTGTGCCGTAGTGGCAGTGGTGCTTCTTGCCTTTTTCTATGAACAAAGAGCTGATAGCATTACCGCTTCTTGTCATAGTTATCATATCATCGGTCACTTCAAGCGTTACCGAGCTTCCCGCAAAACCGGTAGCTTCGCTTTCATCGTAATAAAGACGAAAACCGTTCTCGGTACGCTCCATAGCGCCGAATGTGAACAACTCGGTAGAATCCTTATCCTGATCTACCGTTTGTGTGCTTTTTATCGTAATACATACGTTCTTTTTCATTTATTATCCGTTGTTCCTTTCAAAGCCTCAATCGAGGTCAACTACAGCACCTATGAGCAATCTGAGCATTTCTTCATAGCTGTATGCGCTTTCTGTTACCAGTCTTGTAAATATACTTTCCTTGTCAAGACCGGGTATTCCTCTTACGCGTCTTACATAGACCTCTCCGTCAACGCCGAGTACCATGTCAACTCTTGCGAAGCACTTGCAGGAAAGCGCATCATATGCGGCTCTTGCGGTCTGCTTTATCTTGTTTTGGGTAAGACCGTCAAGTTTAGCGGGAACTATCAGCTCGGAAGTTGATGCGATATACTCGGAAAGCTTATCGATATTGTCATCCGTTCTTACAAGCTCGCCTATGGCTACACGTTCGTCATGGTGCTTTGCGCCGAGTACCGCGCAGGTAAGCTCTCTTCCCTTAACGGCGCTCTCGGCTATGATATAAGGGTGGTGAGAAAAGCTTGTTTTTACAGCCTCCTCAAGCTCCTTTTCGTTTTCCGCTCTGCAAGCGCCGACTGATGTTGAACAGCTTGTCGGTGCAGTATATATCGGGAAACTCAGTCTATCGGTTATCTTGCTTATAGCCTTCGCCATATCGTTCATTTCACTGCGGTGAAGCGTGACGTTTTCAATTACCTTTATGCCGCTGTCGGACAGCACCAGATCCATAATACGTCTGTCGTTGCACAGTGCCGCCGCCGCAAAATCGTTGCCGATAATAGGCAGTCCCGCAAGCTTGCACAGTCCCTGTACTCTGCCGTCCTCTCCGTACTTTCCGTGAAGCACGGGGAATACAGCGTCAATGCGGTGTATGGTGCTCTCACCGTCGGAGATTATCTTTATTACGCCTTTGTTTGTCATATCCGGGCTTATTATGCATGAACAGCAATCGCTGTCCTGCTCCCAGCTACCGTCCTTTATATTCTCATAGCTTCCGGGGTAAAACAGCCATCTGCCGGCTCTCGTAATGCCAATTGCGAGCGGCTCTATCTCTTTTGGCATGGCGCTCAACACGCTGTATGCGGTGTGGAGCGAGGCGGCATGGTCAGCGGAAGCACCGCCGAACAGTACGGCTATTCTTTTTTTCGCCATAGGTTTTCCTCTTCTTTCGTTCTTTGACTTTTATACAATAATAAGATAAGTATATCACATTCGGCGGTCAAGTTCAAGTATCAGCGGGTAAATTATATGAATAGTATCAGGGGCGTTTGTCGTCTTTGTATTCTTTCGGGGTGACACCGACAGCTTTGCTGAAAGCACGGCAGAAATGGCTCTGTGACGAGAACCCGAGCAGTGATGCGATATCGGCGATACTGTGATCTCCGTCCCGCAGCATTCCTTTGGCGGCGTTGATGCGTACGGCGCTGATGTACTCGTGTATTCCCATGCCGATCTCCGCCTTGAACAGGCGGTGCAGGTGGGAACGGTCGTAGCCGATGGTTTCGGCGATAGACTTTGCTGTAAGGTTCTTTCCGGTGTTCTCGGAGATCATCTTGATAGCCTTGCGGACGGGCACGGAGAGCCGTTTCGTGCGCCTTAGCCTGCGCATTCTTCCGGCGTAATCCATCATCATATCATCATTCAGCTCCATGACCTGTTTTACAGTCGTACACTTGTCGGCTCGTTGAATGTACAGGTCGCTCAGAGTGTAGGCGGTTTCCTCGGACATACCTGCGGCAAGGCAGGCGCGGGCAACAAGCGCGGCGCATACCACCAGGTGGTATATCTGGTTGCGGAGCGGATCGTCGGATAGCTGTCCTTTTCCGCTGTCGGGATCTGCATCGTATCTGAGCTTATTTTCGAGTATCTTTTCGACCTCGCCCAAGGCTACAAGCGCAAAGACGGTGTTTTCATTTTCGACAGGCTCATGAAAAAAGTCCTGTGCCTGCTGTACATAAAGGAGCTTATCGGGCTCTGTATTTTCGTCTGTACCGGTGGTTGATACCATGGTACATTTTGCGGCGTTTTCGGGTGTATCCGACCTGATTTTCTGCTCATTGGCAGATACTGTATGTTTATCTGTCATATTTCACCTTTCTTGTATGTTTTTTAAACGTTGAAAATATTATACAACATTTATGCAAAAATAGCAACATTTTTAATATAACTGAAATTTGGTTTGTGCTAAGATAAAGTTGTAATCAAAAATGTAAGATGGGTGAATAGCACCCTGACGGAAAAGGAGCTAATATGAAAGCAAGGGCACTCAAGGCGATAATAGCGGCGGTACTGGCTGTATCGATGCTGGCAGGCTGTGCAGGCAATACATCATCGGGCGGCTCATCGCCGATATCGTCAGATACGGTATCATCTGACGTGACAACATCAGGCACGACATCATCTGAGGCGGGATCGTCCGATACGGTATCATCATCGGAAATCTCAGCCGATGAAAGCACATCTCAGGACGTTTCTGCGGAGGACAGCAGCGAAAGCAGTACTGACAGTTCTGCGCAGAGCAGTGAGCAGAGCACAACGCAGTCGGGTGAAGAGGAGAGCAGTAACGACACCTCAGGGCCTGCCGGGGAGAGTGAGCCCGGAGTGATGCGCGACATTACTTCTCAGCAGCTTGTCGATGATATGACATTCGGCTGGAACCTCGGCAACACGCTTGACGTTTGCCAGGCTGACCGTGACGGTGACGGCAAGGTAAACGAGCACGTTGAAGAGGGCGAAAAGGTTGACGAAACGCTGTGGGGCAACCCTAAGGCTACATATGAACTGTTCGCTCAGCTTAAAAGCGACGGAATAAATGCGGTGAGAATACCTGTGACGTGGCGTGACCATATGGACGCTGACGGCAACATCGACAAGGAGTGGATGGACAGGGTGCAGCAGGTTGTCGACTATGCGTACTCGCAGGAAATGTATGTTATAATCAACGTTCATCATGACGGCGGCGGTGATCCGAAGTTCGGCGCGTGGATAATCGAGGAGTCGCAGAAGGACTATGACGCATTCCTGAAAAAGTATAAAAATGTGTGGGAACAGATCGCCGAGAGATTCAAGAATTACTCCGACTATCTGATATTCGAGTCGATGAACGAGGTCGGATTTGACAACCTTTACAACAAGAACAAGGCGGACGCATACGATCTGATAAACAAGATCAACCGGGACTTTGTCGACATAATCCGTGCGACAGGCGGAAACAACGCAAAGCGTCATCTGCTTATAGCGGGATATTACACCGACATAGAGCGCACCTGCGATTCTCTCTTCAAGATGCCCGAAGACCCCGAAAACAGATGTATTGTTTCGGTGCACTACTACACACCGTGGGACTTCTGCACCTGTGACATCAAGCACACATGGGGCACAAAGAATGAAGTAAGGCAGATGGAAACGCTTATCGGCAAGATGAAGACGAACTTTGTCGACAAGGGAATACCTGTAATAATCGGCGAATATGCGGCAAGCGGAAGCGACCTTTCTTCCTGCATATTCTTTATCGAAAAGCTGAACAAGCTGTGCAGTGATTACGGCATTGCGACATTCATCTGGGACAACGGCGGACAGATAAACAGAACCACCTATCAGTGGAGAACACCGCAGTATCTTGAGGTACTTAAGCGCGCGACAAGCGGAGAGGACTATGAGGTAGTGAAGAACTGAGAGGCGGCGTGGAACAGACGTACATGACGGAAAGTTAATATTTATGACCCTGCTGTTTCGGGAACGGAACGGCGGGGTTTTTCTGGTAATAAAAAATGAAGAATGAAAAATGAAAAATTGTGGTTGCGCCTATGGCGCGAATTTAAAATGGGGTAGTGCTTGGCGGAGCGTGTTGTTTCTTTTGAATGATTTTGAGGTTTATAGACGCTTTGGGTTAAGTGCAAATTGCGAAACAGAAGTATCACACTTGGCTCCCTTGTGTAAAGGGAGCTGTCACAGTGCGGTACAACATTTTAGGTATTGCTGTGAGTATCAGGTTAAAGATGTACTGATATAGAACCGAGTTTTTCGGCACTGTGACTGAGGGATTGTTAGCGGAGGTGATGGCAAAAGCGGAAAGGTTCGGTGCAGGCGATCCCTCAGTCTTGACGGCAGATAAATTTTGTGTGATTTGGGCGTTGCGTGTGTCGCTGAATGTGATTATATCTGAAACAAGCGAGCCTTGCCGCAAGCCAGCTCCCTTTGGCAAGGGACGGGCAAGGATGCCCGATGTTGAACGCCCAGAGTTTTGCAGGACGCAAAACAAACAGAGCGTTCATAAGCCGAGTGTGTGGTAGTGCGGGGCGAGGGGCAGTGCGGGGTTGGCGATGTTTGATGGAGTGAAGATAATCGTGGCGGCGGGAGGTAGGTGTTTTTCACAATACAGCAGGCGGTAATTTGTACAAAACGGAGAAAATGAAAGAAATGTCGGAAAATGATGTAAGGTTTTGGGGGTTCATACGTTTATATTATAGAAGGGAAAATCACAGACGATGTTGCTTTCTATGAATTTAATGCTTTATGCAGAAAGGAAAAAGTATGAAGAAAAGAGGTGTACTGTCGGCAGTGATAGCGTTTGCACTGACTGTAAACGGTGCGGTAAGCGCTTATGCTCAGACAGAACAGGTAAACACGGCTAAGGTCGGAGCTTTTGCAGATTCCGCCAATGCGGAAATGAAAGAAATCGCGGCGGATAACGAACCGGCTGAAGAGCAGATCGTAAAGACTGCTGTCAGCGAAGAAAATCTGCCGGACAGTCTTGACGCAGAAAAGGTGATCGCCGACGGATATGTGGCGAGGCTAAACAGCGAGGAACAGTCGCTTAGTGAGATCGTCCTTGAAAAGGAGGACGGAACAAGGTCACTGTATCTGTTCGGCGAGAACGTCAAGTATGTTGACGAGAACGGCGAGGTCGCTGACAAGTCGAATGATGCGGTAAGACGCGGAAGAGCATATGTTAACGAAGGAAATGATGTTGAGGTCATTCTACCCGCAACTCTGACGACGGGCATAGCGGTAACCGACGATGAGCTGAATATAACGATGAAACCGCTTACTGACAAAATCGGAAGGTCGCTATCACCTGCAAAAAAGACGGCGGACGATACAGTAGTATACAGTGATGTATTTGACAGCAGCACCGATATCGAATATACTTATACATACGGCGGAGTAAAAGAGAATATCATATTAGAAAGCTATAACGGTAAAAATTCGTTTGACTATGAAATAACGACCGGCGGTCTTACATTGCATGAGGACAAGGGTACTTTACTGCTTGCCAATGAAAGCGGTGATGTAAAGGCTACACTCGGTGAGGTCATAGTATTCTCGGCTGACAACAAGCATAACACGATCGGAAAGTATAAGGTAGAGGAGCTTGAGAAAAACAACAGATATAAGGTAACACTGACTGTTGACAAGGAATATCTTACCGACCCGGATACAAAATATCCTGTCAAGATCGACCCATATATAAAATCTAATAAAGATAATCTCAGCATACAGGATCTTCAAGTTTTCAAAGGTAAGGACGGTAAGGGAACAAGCGAAACATCGCTCGGAACTTCCGGAGTTTCAAGAGTAGGTTGGACTGACTGGGGTGCGTGCAGGACTTTGCTTAAACTGAACGGATTTAGTTTCAGTTCAAAAGGTATAGTAGATGCATCGCAAATTCAAAGCGCATATGTTGAGATACGTGATCTGATGTGTCAAAGCACGAAAACGCAAATCGTATGTGCAATGTTTAAAGGCAATAACTGGACTGAAAAAGATGTAAAAACATGGAATGCGTTAAACGCAGGAAGTGCGGCAGGTCCTATAAAGATTTATCAGAAGGACAAATCAAAACCTGCGGTATATCAGCATACCGTAAAGGGCGGTAACGGGCAGAGTGTACGCGACGGTTACAGTAAACAATGGTATGCGTGGGATATAACAACTATAGCTAAAAACTGGTTTAAAAACAGTTCTTCTATGGCAAAAGGTCTGGTTTTCAAAACTGCAAGTGAAACATATGAAATAAGCTCAAAGTATGCAAAGAATATGAAAACTTTCAGTTCTATGCAGGGCAATGCTGATTATAAGCCGTATGTTGTGATTGAATATAACTCTAAAGTTGCAGTAAAAACCATCACACTGTCTTCAAAATCGTTTCCTTTAAATGTAAATAACAGCAGAGTGCTTACTGCAACGGTTCAGCCGAGTAATGCTACAGACAAGTCGGTTAAATGGTCGTCAAGCGATACGGCTGTTGCCGTTGTTGACAGTAAAGGCAAAGTAACAGGAAAACGAGCAGGTAAAGCTGTTATTACCGCTAAATCTAATGACGGTAAGTGCAAAGCCACTTGCAGTGTTACAGTGAAGAGAGTGCTTACTTCTCCCGATACGTTAATTACAGATCCATCAACAAAGAAAAAGCTTCTGCTGTTGCAAACACTCAAAGATGCAAATGATCTAGCGTATATTCACGGGAAAATCAAATATGCAACTAAAGTAAAAATAAGCGAAGATATCGATGAAAAAATGAATATTGCAAGAGCAGACTATATTGTGGTCGGAAATAATCCGACATCCGAGTATGCGTATACTGTGTTGGGAGGAAACAGAAATGCAAAAGTGCCATCATCTTTTTCGAGAAAATTAAGGTTGAATTCATCAGGATTTGATGTTATAGTTGTACAGAGAGCGTTAGAGGTACTGGGATATTATGAACATCTTGAGGGAAATAAATACGGAACATTTGACGAAAACACACTGGAGGCGGCAAACTCTTTTTCATATCTTTTATCAAGAGAAAACAATGAAATGGTTTTTGACAACGTTTCGTTCAATGTGCTTTTTCATGCGGCTAATTTAAGTGAAAGAACTTATGAAAGCATGTCAGAACTTAATAAAAGCAGAATCACTCATGATGAGGTGGTGATGTGGACTGCCGCTAAGGTCGGAGGCACAACAGACAGAAACAGTAACAAAATAGTACAAGGCGGTGTCAGTTATAAAGATAAAGAGAAGAAAATCAGATATGACGGATATGCCGATATATTAAAAGATATACCAAACACAGGGACTTTTTTATGGGAGGTTAAACCGGATAAAAACAGATATGTTATAGGTCAAGCAATTGGAATAAAGCAGATTCAGCGATATTTAAATGCCGGAAATAATCCTAATATTCAACAAAATTTTACCAAGCCATTGATGGTTGGATATTATATTGAACCATACGCTTTTATGTCTTTTGATGGGTATTATATTGATGTAAGATCTCCAGCCCAAAAAGGTGATGGTAGAGGACTTATATTATATGAAAAAAGTAAATCAAAAGGTAAACATAAATACAATATTGAAACTTCGCCTATAGAAGTTAAAGCTAAAGACTATGAATACAAAATGTCATATAATTACAGCTATAGCAATGATGCGTTGGGTTCAGTTGTTGTGTTAGGCGTTGTAATTGTTGCGGGAGTTGTATGTGTGGCATTAGCGCCTGCAACGGGCGGAGCTTCTTTGATAGTGCCGTTAGCAGGTTGTGTGTAAAGAAAGGAAAAATGCATGAAAATTGAGTTTTATTCAGCAACAATAAACTTAATAATCGGACAGGGTTTTAAAGATGCGGCAACGGAACAGCTGCCCGATAAGATATCCCCAGTATGCAGTAAAAAGGTAAAGCTGCTGCAGTTTTATACTGAATTTTTCGGAGATGACGGAAACTATCTTTTTGAAAAAGACGGAGTGTATTATTATCCGCTTACAGTGGTTTATTACGGTGACAGTTGGGAAACAAAGTGGATATCATGGACTGTTGATATGGAAGTTAATAAATTAAAGCCTTATTATCCATTCAGATTTTCAAACATAGATTTGTGTTTTGTTCCGTTTTCATTATATTACAAAGATGAATTAGAATTTCACGTTTGCAGTGATGAAGATGTCGATGAAAAATTTAAAGAAATGATTAATGGGAAAAATCTATATTATAATCTTAGAGGGCATTATTATATGATTGTTCTTACAGCATGTGATAAACGCCTTCTGAATAAAATAAATCAGATTTTTATGGATGCACTTGCTTTGCAGATTGAAACCCGGCTTGACGAGCTTGTCGGGGGCAAAATACCGAGAAAGGATTTCTTTTTTGAAATTGATGTCAGGATATTAGAAAAAGCTTGTGTATTATACAATGATAAAAGATACTTGGATTTGTGTTATATTTATAACGGAAATTCAATCTCGTTAAGCATAAGCTGGGATAGCAAATATGATATTTCAGATGATATTGACAGAGATGAAGTAAAGTTTGAACTGTGCGAGTGGCATCCGACACAGATAGTTTCGGATTTTGACGGTATACGGGAATTTGTTTACGAATATTGTCCTAAGCTGAGACCTGCGGAATAATCTGAAAAACAAGGCACTGCCGCGGTGTAATAGCCGCGGTGGGTGCTTTAATAGGTAAATTCAGAAATTTTATTTCAAATGTTGTGTTAGGCGTTGTTATTGTAGCAGGAGTTGTTTGTGTTGCATTAGCGCCGGCAACGGGCGGAGCTTCTTTGATAGTTCCGTTAGCAGGTTGTGTGTAAAGAAAGGGAAAATGCATGAAAATTGAGTTTTATTCTACAACGTTAAACGGTATAGTTGGACAAGGCTTCAAAGATGTTGTAATGGAACAGTTGCCGGATAAAATATCCGCAGTATGCAGTAAAAAGGTAAAGCTATTGCAGTTTTATACTGAGTTTTTCGGAGATGACGGGAACTATCTTTTTGAGAAAGACGGAGTATATTATTATCCGCTTACTGTTGTGTATTACGGTGACAGTTGGGAAACAAGGTGGATATCGTGGACTGTAAATACAGAGGTTAATAACTTAAAGCCTTATTATCCGTTTAGATTTACAAATTTAGACTTATACTTTGTTCCGTTCTCATTATACTACATAGACGGTTTGGAGTTTAACGTTTGCGATGATGAGAACATAGACGAAAAATTCAAAGCAATGATAAAAGGAAAAAACCTGTATTATAATCTGAGAGGACATTATTATATGATTGTTCTTACAGCCTGTGATAAATGCCTTCTGAATAAAATAAATCAGATTTTTATGGACGCACTTGCTTTGCAGATTGAAACCCGGCTTGACGAGCTTGTCGGGGGCAAAATACCGAGAAAGGATTTCTTTTTTGAAATTGATGCTGAAAATGTTGACAAATTATTAAGTGTATACAATGGAAAGAAATATTTAGAAGTATCATTTATATATAATGGCAATGTGATTCCATTGAGCATTAGTTGGGAAGGCGCATACAATGTAACAGATGATATTGACAGAGATGAAGTAAAGTTTGAACTGTGCGAGTGGCATCCGACACAGATAGTTTCGGATTTTGACGGTATACGGGAATTTGTTTACGAATATTGTCCTAAGCTGAGACCTGCGGAATAATCTGAAAAACAAGGCACTGCCGCGGTGTAATAGCCGCGGTGGGTGCTTTAATATCTAAATTCAGAAATTATATTTCAAATGAACTTCAGCGCGCCGCGTTAATTTGCACACAAAGAATATGATGAAAAACAAGAATTCAAAAAGTGTTCTTTTAGGCTCAAGCTATGCGGAAAATCCATACTATATTGTTGCAGAAAAAACAAAATGACATATTTTTATAGTAGTAAATATGATGAGTTTGTGGCTAAATATGGAAGAAATAAAATGTGGGAGGCGAATCAAACTTTTTTGAAAAATCAGTTAGATCAGAATAAGAAAATATATTTTAATATTAATCCAAACAATGCAAATCCAAATTCTGCATTTTTCAAGGAAATTATGTATATAAAAAATTATTATAAAATAAGTTCAAATCAGCAGTTAGATGTGAATTATATTAAGTCCCTCGGTGCTTGGTATTGGTCAGGAGAAGTTAAGTAAATGTCAATTAAAGATTTTCTTGTAAAAGTATTATGCGAAAGTTCAGATGATAAACCAAAGAGAGGTTCTTTGCCGAGAAGATATATACAGGAAGATGTTTTCAAGTCGGATTATGCACTGATATGTCCTTTCAGAACAATCCCTGACGAACCGGGACTTTATATGAAGTTTTTGTATTATCTGAGCGAAGGTCTTGAAAAATACGGAGCTAAAGCTTCTGATGTTGAATATCATGCGCAGAAAACAGGTGCATATATTCTTATGGACTGTGAACCTTTACCTGAAAACAATACGCTTACTCTCAGTGGAGCATATTCAACGATAATGAACAGCGATCGCAATGACGAAACTTTTAAAAGAATAGCCGAAGGCGTTGATTATGCTACGATGAAAACTCTCGGCGAAAAATATGAGCTGACTGATATTGCAATTCGTAACGGATTCTATTCGAGAATATGGGAAGTGTATCGTAATGATCTTGAGTGGGAGAACAGAGAAGATATAAAAAGGCTCTGTGAAGAGCAGAAATGCTGTCCTTTTGTAACTGCTGAATACAAAGATAGTGTCGAGCCTTGTCTTGTGATGATATATAGCGATCCTATAAGATTACAGACAGGTACGCCACAATATTTCAAAGAGAGCTTTCAGCAATATGTTGACAATAAAATGCCGCACGACAATGTGAAAGTAAGATTTGACACGTTGATATGGTCGGAAATACACGACAATAACAAGTTGCTGACATATGATCCTGCCAGCCGGTTCTTCTACAATGGGTGTAAGTTTAAGGATTAAGAAGAGTTTTGTCCTGCAAATCAAAATAATCTATACATAGTTGAGCTCGATAGTTTTGCATTCTCTGATATGAATTTTGGAAAAAATAAATATTTGAACAATCAAAACCAATAACGGTACAGTGGCTGTTGCTTTGCGGCAAAATAGGAGGAAAATTTAACAGTTGATTTTTGTATTGATATTGACACAGCCGCAGTGTAAAAACTGCGGCAGGTGTCTGTTGGAATATCGGTGAGCAGGAGATGTCTGTGTTGCATTAGCGCCGGCAACGGGCGGAGCTTCTTTGATAGTGCCGTTAGCAGGGTGTGTGTAAAGAAAGGGAAAAATATGAAAATAGAGTATAACTCAGCCCCATTAACCAGTATTTTAGGAACAGGACTTGACAAAGCCTTTCGTGAACAGTTACCTGATAAAATATCCGCAGTGTGCAGTAAGAAGGTAAAGCTTTTACAGTTCTACACTGTGTTTTACGGAGATGACGGAAACTATCTTTTTGAAAAAGACGGAGTATATTATTATCCGCTTACAGTGGTTTATTACGGTGACAGTTGGGAAACGAAGTGGATCTCATGGACTGTTGATATGAGTGCTAACCAACGTGAACCAGAGCACTTTGGTATAAAGAATATATATCCGGAGTCAGTTCCGTTTGCACTATTCTACGACGATGGAATAGAGATCAATGTATGCAAAGACGAAGAGATAGACGAAAAATTCAAAGCAATGATTCAAGGGAAAAATCTGTATTACAATCACAGAGGTCATTTATGGACAGTGATTTATACAGGTGGATTTATGCAATATATGAATAAAGTCAGCCAATTTTTTATGGATGCGCTTACTTCGCAGATAGAAGTACAGCTTGATGAAATTGTTGGTGTGAGAATACCAAAGAGAGATTTTTTTCTTGATGTTTCAGTTTGTGTACTGGATAGAGATTATATTGTATATGGTGACATTAAGTATCTGGCGGTAGGTTTTATAATTAACGGTCATTCTATTACATTGAGCGTGTGCTGGGAGGGCGAATATGACATTACAGATGATATTGAGCGTGATGAGGTAAAGTTTGAACTGTGCGAGTGGCATCCGACACAGATAGTTTCGGATTTTGACGGTATACGGGAATTTGTTTACGAATATTGTCCGAAGCTCAGGAAGCTCAAAGATGGAGGGGTACAGTAAATTGATACAGACATTGCCGCAGTGTATAAGCTACGGCAAGTGTCTGTTGGAATATCGGTGAGCAGGAGTTGTTTGTGTTGCGTTAGCGCCTGCAACGGGCGGAGCTTCTTTGATAGTTCCGTTAGCAGGTTGTGTGTAAAGAAAGGAAAAATGCATGAAAATTGAGTTTTATTCAGCAACAATAAACTTAATAATCGGACAGGGTTTTAAAGATGCGGCAACGGAACAGTTGCCCGATAAGATATCCGCAGTATGCAGTAAGAAAGTAAAGCTTTTACAGTTTTATATGGAATTTTTCGGAGATGACGGAAACTATCTTTTTGAAAAAGACGGAGTATATTATTATCCGCTTACAGTGGTTTATTATGGTGACAGTTGGGAAACAAGGTGGATATCGTGGACTGTTGATATGGAAGTTAATAAATTAAAGCCTTATTATCCATTCAGATTTACAAATTTAGACTTATACTTTGTTCCGTTCTCATTATACTACATAGACGGTTTGGAGTTTAACGTTTGCGATGATGAGAACATAGACGAAAAATTCAAAGCAATGATAAAAGGAAAAAACCTGTATTATAATCTGAGAGGACATTATTATATGATTGTTCTTACAGCCTGTGATAAATGCCTTCTGAATAAAATAAATCAGATTTTTATGGACGCACTTGCTTTGCAGATTGAAACCCGGCTTGACGAGCTTGTCGGGGGCAAAATACCGAGAAAGGATTTCTTTTTTGAAGCAGACGCCGGTGTATTGAAAAGAGATTATGTAATATGCGGAGATAAACGGTATTTAGCATTGCTGTATATATATAATGGTAACTCTATTACATTGAGCGTATGCTGGGAGGGCGAATATGACATTACAGATGATATTGAGCGTGATGAGGTAAAGT
>ERZ779877.280-NODE-280-length-58841-cov-4.809938_pt1 | contig 58841 bp, 51 predicted proteins | sample MGYA00511556_ERZ779877 | MGnify/ENA primary metagenome ERZ779877 (study PRJEB29588, sample SAMEA2159338) | human gut metagenome | biome: human gut; feature: human-associated habitat; material: faeces | place: Denmark | collected 2008/2010 ... | reverse complement strand
CAGCGGTCAGGGCCCAGGCGGAGGCGGACCAGGCCGCAGCCGACGCCGCGGCCGCGAAGGCAGACGCCGCCGAGGCGGGAATCACAGCAGAGGACGGTGTTCACTGATGACAGCGAAATGGGGAATTGCCAACATCTACGCCAGCTACAACAACATCATGATCACGCTGACCGACATCACCGGTGCCGAGACCATCACCAAGGCCACCGGCGGAATGGTCGTCAAGCAGGCCAAGGACGAGTCCTCGCCCTACGCGGCCCAGAAGGCAGCCGAGAAGGTCGCCGAGGTCGCCAAGGAGAAGGAGTTCGTCGGTATCCATGTCAGGGTCAGGGCCCCCGGAGGCAACAAATCCGTCTCCCCCGGTCCCGGAGCCCAGGCCGCGATCCGTGCCCTCACCAGGGCCGGCCTGAAGATCGGCAGAATCGAGGATGTCACACCCATACCGCACGACGGTACCAAGAAGAAGGGCGGACGCAGGGGACGCAGGGTCTGAGGGGGATCTCCTATGGACATAGAGATTCTCGAAATGGCAGAGAGGAAGGCCAAGTTCATCCTCAAGAACTCCTCCCCTGCCATGGCCAACGCCCTCAGGAGGACACTCCTCTCCGACATCCCGAAAATGGCCATCGACAAGGTCGAGTTCCACCTGGGACCGATCATGTACGATGACAAGGAGTACGAGAGCGTCACGCCCTTGTTCGACGAGATCATCGCCCACAGGCTGGGAATGGTCCCTGTGCCCACCGATCTGGACCTCTTCGTCCCGCAGAGCGAATGCACATGCGGCGGAGAGGGCTGCCCCAACTGCACCATCATGTACAGCCTGAACAAGATCGGGCCGTGCACTGTGTACTCCGGAGACCTCGAGCCCCTCGGGAACCCCAACCTCAGGGTCAAGGACGAGTTCATCCCCATCGTTGAGCTCACCGACGGACAGGCCGTGCTCATCTACGCCACCGCCGTCATGGGAACCGCCAGGAAGCATGTCAAGTGGCAGGTCGCCAACGGCGTCGGCTACAAGTACATGCCCGGTGTCGATGTGGACCCGTCCAGGGCCGGGGATGAGGATGTCCTGAACTGCGCGGAGATCTGCCCCAAGAAGGTGTTCTCCGTGGAGGACGGGAAGCTGGTCGTCAAGAACCCGCTGGACTGCAGCCTCTGCAGGACATGCGAGCGCTCCCTCGGGGAGAAGGGCGGGGTCACGATCACCGCCGACGACACGAACTTCCTGTTCAAGTTCGAGACGGACGGATCCCTGACCGCCCAGCAGACCCTGGACAAGGCGCTGGAGGTCCTCGCCGACGAGGCGAAGGACTTCAAGTCCCAGCTCGAGTCCCTCTGAACAAACCATTCAATGCCCCTCCTCCGGGAGGGGCGAAACCCTCATTCTGAACCATTATCATCTTGTTCGCCGTTGACGTGGTCATGAAGAGATGCCCCTCCTGCGGCAAGGTCGCCGAGGATGATTCACTTGATTTCTGCACGCACTGCGGCGCGTACTTCGTCGTGAGGCAGGACGGATCCCCTCCGCCGGACACGTCCGTGCTGCCGGACGACCCCCTGGAGCGCGGCGAGGTCCTCCTGGCGGCAGGCAGGTTCCCGGAAGGGGCGGCGGCGTTCAGGGAGGCCGCGGAGCCCGACATCGACGATGTCACCTACGGGAGGATGGTGGATGCGCTGGCCGGGTGCATGCTCGGGTCGGTCCTGCAGCCGCAGACCTACAGGAACGCCGACATCCCCGGGCTGGCGAGGATCATGGCCGACAGGGAGCTCGTCCTGGACCTCATGCGCAAGCTGTCGGGCAGCCTGGAGGTGTGCACGATCCAGAACGGGGTGCTCGGTCTCGCGAACTGCTACATGTTCCTTTTCGTGGATGCCTTCGTCGTGTATCCGGACATGAGGGACCTCAGGGAGATCTGCGATTCCGCTCTGAACGACGTCAGGGCGATGGTGGACAAGGCCGTCGGCCTCGTCAACGCCTACCCCGGCAAGGGTCCAGGCCCGTTGGACTGGCTCGACTCCTACAGGTCGTTCGTCGAGGAGATGGTGGATGCCGTGGCGGACATCGTGTCATCCACCCCGGAGGAGAGGCTGGACGAGCTGTCGGCCAGATGGGCGGACGTCCAGCGTCCCGCATACGCGGCGATGGTCAGCAACGCGTTCGTCCTGAACACGCAGTCTACGGCCACCGGGAAGTTCGCATCCAGGATCCTCAGGAAGACGGGCGGGTCACAGCTCAAGGGCTTCTCCAAGACGTACCTGTCAGGTCCCAAGGGCTGATCCAGCGCATCCTACGGAGCCACGGGGCGCATAGGTATATAGGGGCGGGTCATCCGCCGTCTCATGAAGATCTGTCCCACCTGCGGCTACGACTCGCCCGACGACTCCGAGTTCTGCATGAGATGCGGAGCCTACTTCCCCGACAGCAGGGGCCAGCCATCGGAGCCGGCCGCCGTTCCGCAGGTCGAGCAGAAGCCGACCGAGGATGCCGAGCGCGCCATGGAGCAGGGTTTCCAGGAGATGACCGGGGACGACTTCGCCGGGGCCGTGGCCAGATGGTCCGAGGCCATCAAGGCGGGCATGGAGGTCGACGACGCCACGTACGAGAGGATGCTCTCCGAGTGCGTCGGGGCGATCATGAGGTCCGTCTCCAAGCAGGGTGTCCAGAGCCGCACCGGTGTGGGCGACCTCGCCGTCCTCCTGGACGACAGGGACCTGGTCACAGACATCCTCTCGGGTCTCGATTCGAGGGCGGAGCATCTAGGGTTCCAGCGGGAGCTGATGAACACCGCCAACGAGTATATGTTCCTCTCCATCGAGTCCTTCTCCGTGTACACGGATCTGAACGACCTCATCGCCATCTGCGACGAGGCGATCCGCGTGTTCACGGGCATGGCGGACAGGGTGGAGTCCCTGGAGCCGGTGGAGTCGAAGTACGATCCCAAGACGTTCCTGCTGAACTACATCCAGTTCTTCCAGGTCCTCAGGGACAGGCTGCAGGTGGCCATCGACAGGACCCCGGCTTCGGAGCTGGAGTTCCTCTCGGACTACTGGGCGGACAAGTCCGGGGCCAGGTTCTCGGACATGATCATGGGTGCATCCAACATGAACGCCCAGCTCATAGCCGCCGGATGGCTTGGCAACAAGCTCGCCACCAAGACCCGCGACATGCAGATCGACGCCTTCCTGACGACGTACCTCGCGCCGGCGAAGCAGAAGTCGAGCTGATCAGAAGAAGTCCGACAGCTTGCACTTCTTCACCTTGTCGTTGTTGAAGACCGAGTCCATGCTCATCTCGAGGATCTCGACCCTCTCCTTGGTGTAGGTGTCCAGGCCGTACTTGTCGCCGATGACCTTCGAGATCTCCAGGTACTTCTTGACGCTGGCCTCGTGAACGGTCAGCGTCAGGGCGTTGCCGCATTTGGTGCACTTCCCGGCCAGGGGCATCCTGCGGTACTTCTCCCCGCATTTGGTGCATCTGACCGTCTGGGTGGAGAACGACCTTAGGTTCCCGATCATGTCCGGGAGGAAGTGCTTGTTGAGCACGCGTCTGGCCACGTCCTGCTCGTCGACGGCGCGGATCTTCTTCCCGAGCATCAGTTGGGCGTCCATCTTGTCCATCATGGTCTCCAGGGTCGTGTACGCGGAGTACTTGGGGCCGTCCGAGATGTCATGGGTGTCGTGGGTGAATCCCAGATGCTCGTACTGGTCGGGCGTCCCGATCCTTCCGGCGATCAGGTCCATCTTCTTCTCGATCTCCTTCGGGTCCTTCATCTCCATGGCTGCCCTGTAGAGCTCGATGGGGTACTCCCTGCGGCAGTCCACGTTGTGCGCCTCCTTGTCGATCTCGTTGGGGTCCAGCCTTGTAGTGAGAACGAGGGGGGCGTCCATCAGTCCTCCGCGTCTGTCGGGAAGGAACGTCCTGGAGAAGTTGAGGAGTCCGTCCATCGCCAGGATGACGCAGTCCTCGTCCCCGTCGCAGTTCCTCCTCTTCGCGGCGTGGAAGAACGGGTGGCCGTAGCATCCGCGCAGGTCGGCGTAGCCTATGATCCTGCAGAGGATGCCGCCCGAGGTGTGGGGGGCGAGTCCGAACGTTATGTGGCCGATGAGGTCGTTCCTGTTGCTGACGTTGTAGTACCTCGGCAGGTGGTAGAACTCCTCCAGCTCGTCGTCGACGAACTTCGCCACGTTGACGAGGTAGTTCCCGCAGTCCTTGGCGGGGATGATGTCCTGGACCTTCAGCTCGCAGATCTGCTCCGGGTCCGTGAGGGGGTCTCCGTTCCAGTCATGGGTGTATCCCAGCTCGTGGGCCTTCTCGATGCTGAGGCCAATCTCTCTGGGCTTGAAGTGGGTGAGCGGAATGTCGGTCATGTCGAACCTGACGGTCCCGTCCTTGAACGTGCTGATCCCGTTCTTCTGTCTGAGGATCCCCTTCTCGAGGGGCTCGCAGGTCTTGATCCTGGAGATCAGCGTCTCCAGGCACTTGAGGTCCGACGGCGGCTTCTCGTGGAGGTTGTCGCAGGCGGCCCTGAACTCCTCGTCCAGGTTGATGTTGATCGGCGCAGGGCCCATGTTCCCATACTCGTTCTGCTTCGGGGTGTACGTAGTGTGCGACCCGCATTCCCTGCACCAGTTGCGGTAGGTGTAGTTCCTGCACACGGGGCAGAACCTGTTGCCCACCTCCACGGTGACCTCGGGCTTCCCGCCCCTGCTCTTGGAGGCGTTGCTCTTGGACACGGCGATGGCGGCTATCATCTCGTTCTTCGCCTCCGCGTCCTTTCCGATTGGGAACAGGGCATGGACCTTCGGGGTCATCTCACGCTCCTTCGCCTTCTCCGGACGGGCCATCCTCGTGCCTATGCGGGTCATCGCCCTGGCGCGGACCTCGTATCCGGCGGCCTTGCTTATCGCATCCAGGGTGCTCGCGCCCTCGAGCTCGGCGCCCGGCTCCAGGCCGCCGTCGGTGATGCGGATGCCGAGGCAGTCCAGGATCGGTCTGGAGTATCTCTCGTCTATGACGACCCTCCCGTCGATGATGCGGTGGAGGGCGCCGAGGTCCTCGAGCATGCGCTTCGACACAGGCTCCCTCTCCACCGAGAGGTTGGTGCCGTCGTAGGCCCCCGTGGCCAGGACATGCTCCCGGAGGGCCTTGATCCTGTCCAGCGGCCAGTCTGACCAGAACAGGTTGAACTTCGGATGGAGCGGGACGCCCAGCTGGGCGCTCATCTCCTTGGCGCGGTCGTACGTGGGGTCCCTCCAGTCATCGGGGAGCTCGCCCTTCTCCAGTATCTCCAGGCGGTGCCACTCCACGGGGTATCCGCACGGGACCAGGGTGTGGTTGTTCTCGCAGAACTCCCCGAACGGGACCAGGATCTCCCCGTTGTCCACTATCTCGGACACCATGTTCCTGACCGCGAGGACCTCGTCCTTGGTGTGGCAGTACACGAGGTCTCCGTTCTTGAGCAGCAGTATGGGGCCCTCCAGCTGGTCGCAGGGCGTGACGACGCACGCCTTGCCCGGCCTCTCGATCTTGACCTGGGTTCCCAGGGCCATGAACTCGTCCATGGCGTACATGCTGCCGGTGTTGAATGCGAGGGCGGCGAGCCCGGACGTCCTGGCCCTGCCGTACCTGAGCCTGAACCCTCCGACGGCGCACGGGTGCCCGAAGATCGGGCGGCCCGCGACGATGTCCATGAGGTACTTCTCCTTCGGCTCCACGGTGGGCTTCTTGACCTCCCCGGGCTCCTCCTTCTTCGGGGGAGCCTTGTGGGCGTCCAGGAACTTCCCGATGAAGTCCCATCCATCCAGGCCTAGCTTGTCCACGTGCTTCTTCAGCTTCGATGCCTTCTGGCACATTCCCTCGGCGATGACCAGGCAGGCTCCTCCCCTGACCCTGTTGGTGTCTATGCGGGGGAGGTCCCTGAATCCGGAGATCTCCATCTGCTCCGTGCCCTCGCCGTCGACGCACACGGGGCAGTTCCTGACGATGAGGTCGATCTCCTCGGATGTGGGGGTGTACTGAAGGTGCTGACACTGCTTGTAGAGAGGGATCTCCTCGTCGAACCTTGCGATCTCGCCCTCGGTCGGCTGGTACTTCCCTATGCCCAGCTCGGTCCTGACGACGTCTGCGATCAGGACGCTCATGGCCTGTCCGGTTCCTCCGGCGGCCCTGATGGGTCCGGCGAAGACGAGGTCGACGTAGTTGGACCCGTCGGAGTTCTTCCTGATGCGGGTGTCCGCGATACCCTCCAGAGGGGCCACCAGGATACCCTCGGTGAGGACGGCCAGTCCGACCCTCACCGCCCTGTCGAGCGCCTTCTCGGTGCTCTCCGCCGGCCTCTTGGCCATCTCCTTGGAGACCATCAGGGCGACCAGCTCACGGTTGCCGTACTCGGCGGTGAGCCTGCGGATGTCCTCGGCCACCCCTTCGACGTGGTAGTCCTGCAGGAGCTTCTCCACACGGGACGCGAGGTCCTCCGCCTGAGGGATCTCCACGGAGGTCTCCGGGTCGAAACCCATCGACCTGGCCTTCTCAGCGATGGCGTAGCACTCATCCTTCTTCGCCGAGAGCTCCGCGAAGTACGCGGCCATCTCGGGGCTGGTGGCTGGACCGTCGGTCATTCTTCCTCGGTCTCCGCCTCAGCCGCCTTGCGCTTGAAAACAGCCCTTAGCTCCCTGAGGATGGTGTCTGTGAGGACGTCCATGTTCTCGCCGGACTGGGCGGAGAAGCACAGCCTGCCGTTGTCCGTCTTCAGGACGTCGCATTTGCTCTCCGCGATGATGATCGGGACCCCGGGGAATCCCTTCTTGACGGTCTCGAGGAGCTTCTCCTGCATCTCCAGCGGGAACCCGCAGGTCTCGGAGGGGTCGATGACGAACAGCATCACGTCCGTCAGGTACCTGAGCGCGAGGACCGCCTGCTTCTCGATGTCGTTCCTCTCGTCGAACTGTCTGTCCAGGAGTCCTGGGGTGTCTATGATCTGGTACTTGCGCCAGTCGTCCTCGATGTGGCCCACGATGACCCCCTTGGTGGTGAACGGGTAGGGGGCGATCTCGGGCGCGGCTGACGACAGCACGGTGACCAGGTTGCTCTTCCCGACGTTGGGGAACCCGGCCACGACGATAGTGGGCATGTTGGGGTCCACCGCGGGGAGCTTCCTGAACTTGTTCTTGGCCTCCTGGAGGAACAGGAGGTCGTCCGCGATCCTGTCGACGTAGGAGTTGAGCCTTCCGTAGAAGCTCCTCCTGGTGGCCTCGACGATCTCGGGATCCTTGGTGCGGCGGATGTCCTTCAGGGTGTCGTTCTTCAGCTTGTCCGCCTTGGAGGCGCACCAGTTGACCGCGCCAAGGGCCTTCTTGTAGCGGTCTATGCCGATGACGATGTCCACCAGTTCGGGGAAGAAGTCGTCCTCCTTGTCGAGGCGCGGGAAGCGCTCCACGTAGCCCTGGAGTGCCGTGACCACGATGTCCCCGGAGGCCGTGACCTTCGCCAGCGCCGTCTTCTTCTTCGAATCCAGGGCGTTGGTCCCGTTCTTGCGGATCTTGGAGGCCCTGTGGAAGGCCTTCTCCATTAGCTCTTCCGACGTCAGCACTGTGGGGATCTTGAAGTCCATTCCGGCCATGGCTGACCCCATCGTTTCCCCCTTTATAATAATAGGGAGTAGGGACGCGCGGGCGCGTTGATTTCGCATCCTGTCATCCGAACCTGACGGTCATCAGCATCAGCCACAGGTCGTGGTCCATCCCATCCTTGGGGTTCAGCCTCGACGGAATCGCCAGCTCGGGGCAGTCGATCGCACGAATCCCGAACTGCACCTCCGGCCGACCGGTGTCGGAACCGAGGACGCGGGTGATCCCGGCGAGGTTGGTCCTGAACGTGACGCCGAGGTCCATCTGCGGGAGCCCGTCGCCGTCGTAGAGAAGATCCGGGAAGCCGACCCCTGCATGCACCGTCATCTCCAGGTCCAGGTTCTCGGTGAACATGCCGACCGGGTCGATGGAGTACGGGTTGTCCACCCGGAGGACGATCTCCATGATCTTCCCGGTGATGTACCTCAGGACGTCCTCGACCAGGTCGCCGTCGGTCCTGAGCGCGATGCGGACACCTCCCTCGGCGCTTCCTGAGACGTCCCCGACGTCCACGCTCACGAACACGGAGGCCTCTACGATCCTCCCGGAGACGGTGTCTATCAGCCCCTCCAGGGTGTACCTGACCATGTACTGTATGAACGACTGGAGGGACTCCAGGTCCGTGATGGTGCCTATGCGGTCGAACGATTTCTCCACGGCCGTCCAGACGGTCCCCTTCATCTCCTCGGCGGATACCAGGCTGCTCCCCGGGTACGGGCTGTTGGTGCGGCCCTGTGTGGCGTCCGCGAACACCCATTCCGTGGAGCCGTCGAACGTCCTCTGCCAGGTCTGCCCGTCGTTCGACCCGTCCTTCTTGGTGGGCGTGCGGTCGATCTCGTTCCCGTCAGGGTCCTTGAGGACGATCGCCTCCCCGTTCTTCGTGTACTTCCCCGACGAGTTCACAAGCGTGAACTCCGGGTATATGACAAGGAACTCGCCCGGGGCTATCGTCCCCGAGAGCTCCATGCACTTGGTCCTCCGGTCCGAGGCGGCGAGCAGCGTGTATCCGTCCAGGTCTATCGAGGTGGCGGAGTTGTTAAGCAGCTCGACCCACTCGTGCCCTCTGTCCTCGCCGGCGGGGTTCGTCTCGAACTCGTTGACGATGAGCCCGTTGTCCATAGGGTCCGAGTACTTCAGGCTGAACCCGGCGTCGAGGCCTATCCTCATCCCTCCGACGGGTATGTTCCCGATGACGTCCCCCAGGCCGGGGACGTCGCTCAGGGCGATACCCATCTCGTGGTAGTCTTCGAGCTTCGGCGCGACCAGGGAGATGTCGGTGTCCCCCACCTCGCCGTCCACCGTTATCAGGTACTTGCTCCCCTTCATCAGGGGGTCAAGGGTCAGGTCGACGCTCCAGTCGTCCCCCTCTATGCCGCCGGAGCCCGTGATGATGAGGTTGTCGGCCTCCAGGTCTCCCCTGACCTTAGCGGTGATCCCGGCGGTGACCAACAGGCCCGCCACAGGCATGGTCAGAGTCACGGACAGGAGCGTCTTGGTGTTGGCGGCCCAGGTGACGGCGTCCGTCGCGAACTCCAGGGTGCATCCGAAGAACTCCAGCGTGACGGTCTGCTCGTCGAGGCCGATGCTGACGAGGATGTCCAATGCGGCCTGGCTCAGCGCTCCCTCTATGGCGGATTCGAACCATCCCTTGAGGTCGCTGAGCGGTCCGATGATCGCCTCGTAGATCCTGGTGAGCTGTTCCGCCACGAAGGACAGGGCCTCCATGAGGGCCTCAGACAGCTCGGTGAGGACGCCCCTGACGGCCTCCATGACCTTCCTCAGTGGCTCTATGATGGGCTCCAGCATCTCGAGCAGGAGCGCCCAGAGGTCCGAGAGGAACGTGGCGCTCTGCCCATAGTCGATCCCGGCGAGCGCCCATCCGCTGGCAACCGTGATCTCGACCGTGGTGTCCAAGGCCACCGAGTCCTCCATGACCGACGAGTACGTCCCCATCGCTCCCGACATGGCCCCGCTCCCGACGACTCTCACATCGATGAGGTCGGACACATCCACGACGATCACCGTGGCGTATGCGGCGCTGGAGTCCTCCCTGAACCCGACGGTGTGGACGCACCTGGATTCGTCGAACGAGATGCTCCTGACGACGAGGCCGTCGGATATCTCGGCGTCCAGGGTCTCGACGGTCACGTTCCCGTCCCCGTCGTCCAGACGGAAGGACTCCGCGCCCGGGAGGTCCACCAGTCCGCCGTGGGGATTCATGCCGTTCATCGCGAGGATCTCCTCGCACATGACCTCCGCCTTCTCGGGGACGGGGTCGGTGATCCCCAGGAGGTCCAGTCCGTAGGCGCAGATGTCCCTGAGGACACCCTTGACGAGCCCCTCCCCGTCCGCCACCTCCCTCAGAGCCTCGAACACACCGAGGTCCGTCCTTACGGACAGCTCGTACGCGTGGACGGCCCTCTCGAGCTCGCCGGATGCGTACAGCGCGTCAACGGTGACGTCCGACCCCTCCGGGATGGCGGCGGCGAATGCCGAGACGAGGCTGCTCCTGAGCGCGTCCGACAGCATAAGCTCGGATGAACGGGACAGGATCTCGTCCGCGATGGCCCCGTAGAAGGGGTCGTACACCTCCGAGGATTCCAGCGAGGCGGATACCGCGGACTCCACGACCTCCCCGGAGCCGTCGACGGCGCTCTCGAAAAGACGTGCCAGGGCCTCGATGAACGTCTCGCCGTCATAGGGGTCGACCGCCACCGACACGGTGCCCAGGCCGCGGTCCTCGGATATCGCCACGGACGCTCCCCTCAGCACGTCCATGATGAACTCGGTCACGAAGTTCGAATCCTCCTGGTACCGCTTCCCGAAGTCCTTGAGCCAGGGCATGTCCAGGACGTCCGCCGTGGGGTTTGGCACGGAGACGGTGATCCCCGAGACGGACACGGTCGTGGTCCCGGCGCCCGGGTTCCTGTACTCGTCGGGATCGAAGCCCGCCAGGGCCATCATGTCCTCGATGTACGGCACGGCGCTGTACACCGCCTCGTCACCGAGTATGAATGCGGCCAGGGATTCGACGGCGTCCATCACGGGGAACAGCACGTCGACGAGCCCTTCGGCGAACTCGAACCCGCAGAAGTAGTCGAACCATCTCAGGGCGATGTCGTCGATCACCGACATCAGCGCCTGGGCGTAGACCGCTGACAGGTCCAGGTGCAGCATGCCGTCCTCCGAGGCGACAAGGTCCGAGAGGTCCACGGAGTCCCTGCCGGCGAAGCTCCCGTCCGGGTCCCGGAAGCATATCTGGGACACCGCGTCCAGGGCGTTGCGGTACGCCGCGACCACGTCGCTCTCGGTTATTATCGAGGACGTTCCCCTCTCGCCGTACTGGGACATCGCCCCGTACCCGTTCATCACGCGGTACTGTGCCAGACTGGTCAGTTGGTAGGTCATCATCTGGGACACAGACACGCCGCCCGACCCGGCCATGCTCTCGAACAGCGACTGCCTCTCCGCGGAGAGCGGAAGGGCGTACGTACCGTCGGTGGAGATGTCCATGTCGATCTCGCCGGAGCCGTCCTCGGTCTGGACCCTGAGATGCAGGGTGCCGGTGCCCCTGAGGTACGCCGGGGTGTACCCTCCGACGGAGTCCGGGGATTCGAACGCCATCGCGTCCGCCGTGAGGTCCAGCTCGTAGCCGATCAGCTCCGCCCTTACCTGTCCGCTGCGTATCGGGAACTGGAAATCGAGCCATTCCCCCGCCTTCGCGCGGAACGTCTCCGCCCGCTCCTCCAGCGTGTCCCTGGCATCGGACACACCGTCATCGGCGTTGGAGAGGCCCCTGACGACATCCCCTAGCCCGCGGTTGACGTAGACCTGTATGTCGGCGACGGCCATGTCCGCATCGTCCATGCCGTCCAGGACGCCGCCCGCGTCGTCGTCCGTGTCGGAGTAGCTGTGCACCGTCGCCACCAGGGCCGTGGAGGCCAGAAGGAGGGCGACTGCGATGACGGCGAAAGGCATCCCGGCCATCCTGTCGGTGATCATGCGGGTCGTCTCGACGGGCGTCTTTATAAAGAGGGGACCGTGCGGCCACGTGACGGGCGTCTCGGGACCTGTCCTTCGTCTAAACGCCGTCTGGATACGCTGTTCCTGACACACCTTTTTTAATAATAGAGAACTCTCCAACCCTCAGTAACATGACGGTAACAGCGACTAATTATGCAGTGAAGAAGGGTCTCCCCAAGAAGACCCAGTCCATCTGTCCCGAGTGCGGGAAGATCATCGAGGCGAACATCTTCGCCAAGGACGGGAAGGTCTACATGGAGAAAACCTGCCCCGAGCACGGATACTTCTCCGACGTGTATTGGTCCGACGTCGACCTCTACCTCAAGGCCGAGAAGTACGCCTACGACGGGGTAGGGGTCCACAACGCGATGGACCGCACCATCGGTGACGATCCGGATGACACCGTTCACATCGTCATAGACGGCCAGAGGGTCGACATGCTCTCGTGCACGGCCCTCGCCAACCTGGATCTCACAAACAGGTGCAACATGAACTGCCCCATCTGCTTCGCCAACGCGAACGATGCGGGATACGTCTACGAGCCCACCTTCGACGAGGTCCACGACATGATGGTCGCCCTCAGGTCCGAGAAGCCCATCAAATGTACCGCCATCCAGTTCGCCGGGGGCGAGCCCACGGTCTACCCCAGGTTCGTCGACGTCGTCAGGGACGCCCACGAGCTGGGATTCGCCCAGACCATGGTCGCCACCAACGGAATCAAGTTCGCCAAGGACTACCAGTTCCTGAAGGACTCCAAGCTGGCCGGACTGAACACGATCTATCTCCAGTTCGACGGCCTCACCGATGACGTCTACCTGAGGAGCAGGGGCAGGAAGATGATGCACATCAAGATGGGCGTCATCGAGAACTGCAGGAAGCTCAAGGAGGAGGGAATCAAGCCCCCATCCATCGTGCTGGTGCCAGTTGTGGGAATGGGAATGAACGATGATAAGATCGGAGACATCATCAAGTTCGCCTTCGAGAACTCCGACGTCATCAGAGGTGTCAACTTCCAGCCCATCTCCTTCTCCGGAAGGATCACCCACGAGGAGCTGGAGACCGGAAGGTTCACCCTCCCCGACCTCGTCGACAGGGTCGAGAAGCAGACCGGCTTCGCCACCAAGGACGACTGGTACCCTGTGCCCGTCGTCGCACCCATCTCCAAGTTCGCTTCCATCATCCTCGGCCAGAACAAGGTCACGTTCACGACCCACCCGCACTGCGGAATCGCCACGTACCTGTTCCAGGACGACAAGGGCAACGTCACGCCCTTCCCGAGGTTCGTGGACATCACGAGGTTCTCCGCCGGTCTCAACGAGATCGCCGACAAGGCCGAGAACTCCAGGTTCAAGAAGATGTACGTCGCCAAGCTGGTCAAGCTGCTGAACAGCTGCGTCGACGAGAGCAAGATGCCCGAGGGTCTGACCAAGATGAAGTTCGTCAACCTCATCAAGGATGTCATGTCCGACAAATCGAAGGACACCCTCGCCCAGTTCTCCTGGAAGATGATGCTCATCGCTGGAATGCACTTCCAGGACAACTACAACTACGACGTCGAGAGGGTCAGGCGCTGTGGAATCCACTACGTCACCCCTGACCTCCGTGTCATACCGTTCTGCGCCTACAACACCGGACCCGAGTACAGGAAGGAGGTCGAGGCCAAGTTCTCCGTGCCTCTCGAGGAGTGGAGGAAGACCCACGCCGAGGAGGCCAAGGAGCTGGCCGCCGCGCTGATCGTCCCCAAGGAGGAGCAGGCGGACTGAACCCATTTACGGTAACGGAGTGATGTGAATGAAGGTAGATGTGAACAAATGCCTCCACTGCGGAGGATGCGTGGGCTCCTGCCCCAAGAACGCCATATTCCTGAACGACTTCGTTCTGGAGTTCAACGACGACTGCATCAAATGCGGCATCTGCGTCAAGCTCTGCCCCGTGGCCGCCCTTTCGCTGGAGTGATACCATGAGGACATATGAGTGCGATATCGTCGTCGTCGGGGCGGGCCCCGGCGGAAGCATGGCCGCCAGGTACTGCGCCCAGGGCGGTCTCAAGACCATCCTGATCGAGAAGAAGGCCGAGATCGGCGCCCCCCTCAGGTGCGCCGAGGGTGTCTCCAAGAAATGGCTCGAGGAGGTCGGCATCGAGCCCGACCCCACCTGGATCCGCGGGGACATGAAGGGCGCCATCATCAAGTCGCCCCAGGGAACAACCTTCCAGCTGGACGAGTCCAAGGCCGGGTCCGAGGTCGGATACGTCCTGGAGAGGCACCTCTTCGACAAGGCCCTCGCCAGGGACGCCGCCGAGGCAGGCGCCCAGATCATGCTCAGGACCTCATGCACCGGGGTCATCCGCGAGGGCGGGAAGATCGTCGGAATCAAGGCCAGGAGCATGGGCGAGGAGATCGAGATCCGCGCCAAGTGCATCGTCGCCGCCGATGGATACGAGAGCCAGGTCGGAAGGTGGGCCGGAATCGACACCACCCTCAAGCTGAACGACATCGACTCCTGCATCCAGTACAGGATGTGCAACATCGACTGCGCCCCCGACTACTGCGAGTTCGTCATCGGATCCGTCGCCCCCGGAGGATACATCTGGATCTTCCCCAAGGGCAACGGCATCGCCAACGTCGGTATCGGCGTCATGGGAAGGCTCTGCAAGGGCAACGGGGATGCCAAGTACTACCTGGACAAGTTCATCGCCGAGGACCCCCGCCTCAGCAAGGGACAGTGCCTCGAGATCATGGGAGGCTTCGTCTCCACATGCCCCGGACTGGACTGCGCTGTGGACGACAACATCGTCCTCGTCGGAGACGCCGCCAGGATCATCGACCCCATCACGGGCGGTGGAATCTGCCACGCCTGCAGGACCGGAATGTACGCCGGTAAGGTCCTGACCGAGTGCGCCAAGACCGGAGACTTCTCCAAGCAGGCCCTGATGCCCTACGAGAAGATGTGGCGCGACAGGATGGAGGACAAGCTGTTCAGGAATTGGATGGCCAAGGAGAAGCTGGCATCCCTGGACGACGAGACCATCGACGAGCTCATCAAGATGATCAAGGACTCCGACATCGGCGAGGTCAACGTCTACAACCTGCTGAAGGTCGTCAAGGAGAAGTTCCCCAAGGTCGTCGAGGGCTTCGAGGACCTCATCTGATACTCAAACGAGGGGGCCAGTCCCCCTCCAACCCTTTTACAGTAACGCGGTCGCCGTGTTCTCTTTTTATTGTACCGCGTCGATTACATCCTATGTACTGCAAGAACTGCGGTAGGGAGATCGATTCCGACGCCAGGTTCTGTCCTGTATGCGGTTTCGACCAGACCCGTGGGAGCACCGCCTACAGTCACGTCGATCCAGCGCCGGTGAGGGACAGCGCATCCGTCCAGGAGGCGAAGAGCGGCGCGATGAAGCTGACACTCATACTGTCCCTGGTCGTGTCGCTGATCCTCGGACTCTGGGGCGGTGTGGTCGTCCTCGTCATCATGATCATCTACTACGCCGTCATGAAGAAGGAGGACAGCGACGTCGTCATGGGCAGCATCATCGGAGGAGTCATCGGAGTGGTGGTGGGATACATCATCAATCTGCTGCTCGTCACGGTGCTGTTGGCCTCGTTGGTCTGAACCGAAACGGCTTCCCTTCTCCGGGCCGTCCCTTACGGGCGGTGCCGGTTCTCACACCAATCTGTGCTGTCCGAGGGACGAACTGTCTCCGGAGGCCATCGCGACCAGCTCGGCGATGTGCACCGTCGGGATCCCGTCGGGTTGCGAATCGAACTTCACGAGGCACATGGGGCATGCGACGACGATCCACTCGGCCCCTTCGCATTCCGCCTCCCTCTCCGCCATCAGCGGTCCGGAGACGGGGGTGTTCTTCCCGCAGCACCCCATGGTGCGGTTGACGACCTCGCATCCCATCGCCTCGACGACCTCGCGCATCAGGTCCGCATACCTCATCACGGAGCAGCCGGGCTCCAGGCCCACCCTGATGGTCCTGCCGAATCTCGGCAGGCGATCCATGTGGTCGTGGAGGAACTGTACGATGTGCATCGCCGGAACGTCCGCGTCGGTCAGCTCGTCGCTGCACCCCCCGCAGAGGGTGACTATGTCATCCCCTCCGGCGGAGTCGCCCATCACCCTCTTGTAATGGACGCGCTCGTCCTCGGTCATCTCGCGGAACTGGACCGGATGCATGCAGCACGTGTTCCCGGGGATCTCCCTGGATCCGAACCCCATGGCCCTGAAGGCGACCGATGCCGCGTACAGGACATAGGGCACCTTGGCCTTCACCACGCATCCGGGCATCACGTAGACCCCGTCGCCGGACCATGCCGGTTCGAGGGTCTGCTCGGCCACGGGCATGGCGTACCCAGTCTCCCTGAAGACCTTCGAGACGTGAATCCCGCCGTCCCTGGCGATGAGGTCCTTCATGACGATGGCGGGGTTAGTGCGCGGGCACACGGAAGAGCAGTTCCCGCACCCTATGCAGGTGTTCAGGTCGCCTTTCCCGCCCATCATGACCTCCATGGGGTTCAACCCCCCGTGCTTGAAGGACGGGCAGACCTTGGTGCAGAGGCCGCACCCTATGCATCTGGCGCGTAGCCTGTCTATCTCGAAGTCGATGCTCATGCTGCCTCCAGGCGTCCCACCGGGGCAGAATCACGGGTGGAGCATGGCGCCCGGGACGCCGGTCCTGACAACATAGGGGGTGCCTCCCCTGGACCTGATCGCCTCGCAGACCTTCTCCGGCTCGTCGGTGAGCGCGACCATGCAGCCGCCGCCTCCGGCACCGGTGAGCTTCGCACCGTACGAGTAGGGCAGGGACGCGTTGACGAGCTTGTTCAGCTCGTTGCTCGACACCCCGAGGATCGACAGGAGCTTGTGGTCCTCGGTCATGAGTCTGCCGAGCTCCTCCACGTCGCCCTTGGCGATCGCCTGGTTGCCCTGCAGGGTGGTCTGCTCGATGTCGTCCACGATGTCCGCGGCGAAGCTGCTGCGGTCGAGGTACCTTTTCACCTTGCTCACGAGCGGACCGGTCGGGGCCTTGATCCCCGTGTTCCCGATGACGAACGTCATGTCGGGGACGTCGACGTCCGAGACGCTCCACGTCCTCTCCCCGCGGGTGACGGTCCACAGGTGCCTCCCCTCGCATTCGGGGAGGTTCACGGCGATACCTCCGCCGTGGACGCAGGCGGAGGCGTCCATGGGGCTCCCGATCCCCTGGGCGTAGAGCTCCGCCCCGTATGCCTCCTCCACGAGGTCGTTCTCGGTCATGTGCCTGCCCTCCTTCTCGCTCAGGGCGAGGGCGAGGGCGGCGGACAGTGCTGCGGAGGAGCCGAGACCGGATCCGACCGGGATCTGGCTCTCGGTCTCGAATTCCAGGCCGCTGCTGACGTTGCGGGTCAGGTACCTGAGGTGCGGCTGCCTGCGGAAGTCGATCCTCTCGCCGTTGATAATGTTGAATCTGGAACCGCGCACGGAGATGGTCATCCTGAGGTCGACTGCCAGGACGATGGCGGGTTTGCCGTAGACCACAGCATGCTCGCCCAGGATGACGAACTTCCCCGGGGCGGAGGCCCTGTACCATTCGGAGTGGCTCATTCGTCCAGACCGTACCTTTTCATCTCTTCGCGGATGGCGTCGTCGGGGGTCCTGCCGTTCAGGATGGGCTGGGGGATGGACCACCAGGCCTCCTCCATGTCTCCGAGGCGGCGCTCGTAGTCGTCGTCGCTCTCGTTGGCCTCCTGCTTCACGGTCATGAGCGCCTTGCGGAGCTCGCTCATCAGGTCCACCTGGTTCTTCATGTTCACCATGCACATGCCGATGTACCCATCGACGCATGCGGCGACCTCCTCCCTGGTGTCGGGGGAGAGGGACTCCATGATGATGTCCAGGACGCTGTTGGCTGTCATCTTGAAGATGAGGTGCTTCTTGGCCTCGTCGGGGAGCTCCTCCTCCGCCTCGACGGTCTCCAGCATATCCTTCAGGAACAGGTCGGAGAACGCGGAGGTCCTGTTGGGGTTCTTCCCGAAGGTCTCCTTCATATGGGCTTCCTCATCGCTCATCTCGGGCTCGTCGCCACCGAAGAGTGCCGCATTGGGGTCTAGTTCGTCTGACATGTTTATCTCCTCTCCTTGATGACCTTCGCCAATATATCCATTCCCGAATCGATCTTGGACTCGTCGGCGGCGTAGGAGAACCTCAGATGTCCCTCGCCGTATGTGCCGAACGCCGATCCCGGGGTGCAGATGAGGCCGTTCCTGGCCAGCTCGTTCGCGAGGTCCGCGGAGCTCATGTCCAGGTCGAAGGACGGGAACGCGTAGAAGGCCCCGTGGGGCGCGTCCAGATGCATTCCGGGGATCTCGTTGATCCTCCTGGTGATGAGGTCCCTGCGCGATCTGAAGACCCTCCTGGCGTTGTCCAGGTAGGGACCCATGTGGGGGAGCGCTGCCAGTATGCCGTACATCGCCGGCATGGCGGGGCTGGCGCACACATGATACTGCATCTTGATCAGGGTGTCCATGAGCTCCTCCTCTGCGCAGAGGTAGCCCATCCTCCATCCGGTGACCGCCATCATCTTGGAGAATCCGCTGGCGACCACCGAGCAGTCCAGGCTGTCGAGGAAGGAGACCGGCTCTCCCTCGTAGATGAACTCGTTGTAGACCTCGTCGGCGAGGATGGTGATGTTCCTGTCCCTGGCGATGTCGCAGAGGGCCCTCTTGTTCTCCTCCGTGAGGACGCCGCCCGTGGGGTTGGACGGGGTGTTTACCACGATCATCGTGGTCTTGGGTGTTATCTTGGACTGTATGTCGTCGATGTCCGGCTGGAACGAGCCGTTGTCGGTGAGCCTGTACTCGACGGGCCTGCCTCCGGCGAGCTCCGCATGCGGTCCGTAGATGACGAACCCGGGGCTGGGGACGAGGACCTCGTCTCCGGGGTCTATCATGCTCTGCGTGATCTCCAGCAGCGCGGTCGAGCCGCTGGGTGTGATCATGACGTTGCTCCCGCCGATTCTGGCGAATTTGGAGCAGTAGTCGGCCACGGCCTCCCTCAGCTCCATGATCCCTGCAGTGGGTCCGTACTTGTTGCGCCCTGCGGATGCGGCGGCGTTCATTCCCTCGATGGCCTCCTTCGGAGGCTCGAGGTCGGGTTCTCCGAGGCCCAGGTTGATCGAATCCGGTCCGGCCAGGTCGAACATCTTCCTGATCCCGGACATGGGGATCTCCGAGATTCTTCTGGACGTCTTCATGCGTCGCAAATCGCTCGCAATTTATTTATTGGCACTTGTGCCCGCGCTACCCCTCTTAAATATGCGGTAAGCAGATATGCGCATGGGGAGAAAGGGATGCAGGAACTGCATTCGGACGATTCCGAGGAGCTGTTCATCGCCTCGGTGGACGAGGGGATGCTCAGCGAGGACTACGAGCTCATCGGGATCCAAGACAGCGGTCCCGGAGAGGATTCCGGGACGGATTGCGAGCTTTTCATCGTGTCAGTGGGCACTGAAGTGTGAGCCGTGGCACCGCCAGGCATCTTAGCCTGTCATCTCAGCCGCAAGGCGCATCCGCAGGATGTCTGATGCATCTAGAATTACAATGATAAAGATAATTACAACAATTACAATTTAAAGTAATTATAGTGACGACCAGGATTTCCATCCAGCATACGGACCGGATAGGATGGAAGGATATCGGATCCGGATGCGACCTCATAGGAGGTATGGATCTGAACAAGACAACGAAGATACTGGTCGGGATAGCCGCGGCGGTGGTCCTGATAGCCGTGCTGGCTCTTGCCGTCGGCGGATCGGACGACTACGACTACGGGTCCCAGGCCAAGCAGGAGATAGACAAGTACGGCTACGACTCCGAGGAACTGGAGTTCGATGTCGAGAAGGGGGTGAACGCCCTCGGAGTCAGCATCATCAAGGTCGAGGGGACGTTCTCATCGGATGGGACAGTTCACAGCTTCACGATGACCACGATGGACGACCACGAGCTGGTCACCCTTACCATAGACGACTACACGTTCTGGGGCGACGACATGGGGGACGCCTCATACAACTACCGTGTGGAGGAGATCGGACAGTTCGATTACGAGTCCTACGGGTACACGTTCACCGAGAGCCCGGCGGAGGGGATGTCGTTCGCGCTCGTGACCCTCGCCATCAGGAACGTGGGGCACGCGGACGGTCTGACAGTGTCGGTTCCGGAGTTCGCCAACTCCCTTGGGAACATATACACCTACGATCCGTCTGCGACCTTCAACCACGACAGCACGTACTCCGACCTGATGCTGTCGTCCGTGGGCCTCGGCAACACAGTGGTGTACACCCTGATCTACGAGGTCCCAGAGGGCACCGTCGAAGGCGGGGAGCCGGTGTGGTCGAACATGGACCTGGACGTCTACGGCTACGTACTGGACGAGACGCTGGAGCTCCCATGAGCGAACCGCAGGGATATCCCCCGACGGACGATGAGGAAGACGAGGTATGCGAGGACGGTCTGGGTCCCAGGCTGGAGGTCCTCAGGGACGTGATGACCAGCTACGACTGGTCGACGATGCTGGATGTCCGCGACGCCCTGTTCGTCTCACGTCTCAGGGAGGCCCTCGACCTGCTCGGCATGGACCTGGCCCTCACCGTCACCGCCTCCGGAGGCGCTGAGCTGACGATCAGTCTCGGGGACGAGTCCGAGGTGTACCGTGTCCCACCGCACGAGTCCTCGCCCCTGTACGCGCTCCTAATCTACGCCAGGGAGGTCTTCTCCGAGGCGGGGCTGATGCCCCCGATCGCGTCCCCGGACGACGGGAGGGGCATCGACCTGATGCTGGGCCGCGTGTGAAACGCGAGGGGCACGCGCCCCTCCTTTAATAATGAGAATCCCATCATCGCGACGATCATTATGCCGGCGGGATTCGACAACGACATGTACCTCAGGACGCAGTCAGAGCACATCAGGGAGCGCATAGCCAGCTCCGGAGGTAAGCTGTACCTCGAGTTCGGCGGGAAGCTCTTCGACGACTACCATGCGTCCAGGGTCCTGCCCGGGTTCATGCCGGACAGTAAGATCCGCATGCTGATGGAGTTCGGGAGCCAGGCGGAGGCCATTGTCGTCATCAACGCCGAGGACATCGTCAGGAACAAGGTCCGCAAGGACATCGGCGTGGGGTACGACCAGGAGGTCCTGAGGCTGGTCGACTCCTTCCATGACAGGGGCATAGGGGTATGCGGGCTCGTGATCACCCATTACAACGGCCAGTCCGCCGCGGATGCGTTCCAGAAGAAGGCGGAGGCCCTCGGCCTGAAGGTCTACAGGCACTATCCCATCGCCGGCTATCCGTCCAACATCCCGCTCATCGTCTCCGATCAGGGGTACGGGAGGAACGAGTTCGTCGAGACGACCAAGCCGCTGGTCGTCGTCACCGCCCCCGGTCCGGGGAGCGGGAAGATGGCGGTCTGCCTGTCGCAGCTCTACCACGAGCACAAGCTCGGGAACAAGGCGGGATATGCGAAGTTCGAGACGTTCCCGATCTGGAACCTGCCCCTGAGCCACCCCGTCAACGTGGCCTACGAGGCGGCGACGTCCGACCTGAGCGACAGCAACATGATCGACCCGTTCCATCTCGAGGCGTACGGGAAGACGACGGTCAACTACAACAGGGACATCGAGATTTTCCCGGTCCTCAACGCGATCCTCTCGGAGATCTCCGGGAAGTCCCCGTACAGGTCCCCCACGGACATGGGCGTCAACATGGCGGGGAACTGCATCGTGGACGACCAGGCCGTAAGGCGCGCCGCCAACAACGAGATCATCCGCCGCTACTTCGCAGCCCTCAGGGACCGCAGGGAAGGCAGGATCGATGAGGAGTCCGTCTTCAGGTCGGAGCTCATAATGAAGAAGGCGGGCCTGTCCATCGAGTACCGCAGGACCGTCACCGCGAGCAGGGCCATGGCCAGGAGCACGGACAGGCCGGTGGTGGCCGCCGAGCTTTCGGATGGGACCATCGTCATGGGTAAGGCATCGCCCCTCCTCACGGCCTCGTCGGCCATGATCCTTAACGCGCTGAAGATCCTGGCGGGTATCGATGACGACATCCTCCTCATATCCCCCGATGTGATCAAGTCCATGCAGAGGCTGAAGGTTGACTACCTTGGGAACAGGAATCCACGCCTGCACATAGATGAGATGCTGGTCGCTCTGTCCATAGCGGCGAATACCGACCCTGTGGTGGAGAAAGCGATCGCAAAGCTCCCCGAGCTCAGGGGATGCGATGTGCATTCGTCCGTCGTCCTCTCGCAGGTGGACGAGGGGCTCTACAAGAAGCTGGGGATGTACGCATCCAGTGAGCCCGAGCATCAGACCAAGTGTCTCTTCCACGGGAATTGACGTTTCATATCCTGACGGCCGATGGTTCCATGCCATCGGCCGATCTTTGTCAAGTGCCGATTCTGATACCAGTGCGAAGCAGGTCGTCCTGTTCTCATTATGCAATATGTACATTTTCATGGAATCAACTTTACATCTGCACAGTTATGCAAAGTTTCTAAGAGGTATTAATCACTGAAAATAACTTTGCAATTTTAATCATTTGCAAAGTTATGGACACGGAACTTTGCATTTTGCTCACTTTTCAAATTCAACTTTACATCTGCACAGTTATGCAAAGTTTCTAAGTGGTGTTAAGAATCAAACGGAACTTTGCAATATGTAAAGTTTCACGGGACTAATTTTACAATTATTCAGTTATGCAAAGTTTCAAAGGAGTACTCATCTCTGAAAACAACAAAGGGAGGAGTGCCCCCCCTCATTGGCATCACAGTTTAAGAGATCCTATGTACTTGTAGAGTTTTTTATGTCCATCATTACCAGACACTGCTACAAGATCCATATCCATGAGAAGATTCAGGTCTCTACGTACGGTGTACGAAGATATCTGGTATTTCACAGACAGTTCATAGGCAGACGCAGGTTCTCCGGATGACATCAGGTCTGCCAGAATGTCCGCCTGACGCTTTCCAAGACCCAAATCATGTGCCATTTCGGAGACCCTTTCGTGGTCCTCCATCTTTTTATGAAGGTAATCCGAGAAGATTCCTATCGATTCGATGATCCTCTCCAGGTTGTATCTTATGAAGTATGTGATGTCATTATCATCGGTTTCCGACAGCTGATACGCCTGATCATATTTTCCACGATGGTTCTTGATCGCCTTGGATATGGCAAGATATTCCACGATGTCATATCCTCTTTTAATGAGGTACCAGTAAAACAGGGATCTGGACACACGTCCGTTACCGTCCATGAACGGGTGGATGTACGCTATGACGAAGTGGATCACTATCCCTTTCACCACAGGGTGGATCTGATGATCGTCGGAATTGATGAAGTCGCACAGCCCCTGTATCATCGAATCGATGACTGTGTAGTCGACCGGTTCATGGTAGGTCTCCCCAGTTAGAGGGTCTCTGACAGCTATGGAGTTGTCCTTGCGGAATGTCCCTTCGAACTCGGATCTCTCCATGGTGCCCTTGGAGATGATTGCATGCACCGATCTGATCAGTTCGGGTGTGAGCGGTTCATCGGCACGCGTTTTGATGTACTGCATGGCGTTGTAATTGTTCCTGATCATCAATTCCGACCGGTCTTTGGGTTCACGGCCGTTACGCAGCATGTTTTTGGCAACCTTGGTGGTGGTCACGGCACCCTCTATCTGACTGGAAGCGATTGATTCCTCCATCATCGAACTGATGGCGTACATCAGTCTCTTGTTGGAATCCAGTGGATCCCCGGGCATGAATCCGACGGACAGATTCATATCGATCTCATGCAACATCATGTTCACACAATTCGGCATGCTGTAGCTCAGGACTAGGTCTGGTAGCTTGATTACTGTGGATGAACCCATGCGCAGGAGTTTCATGAGTGCCCAAATGCGTTCCGGTTCTGATGTACCGCAGTCACGATAGCGCAATTCGTTCCAATGGAGGTATGATTCGTTGTACTTCCTTGCTAGAGTCATCTCCGTGTTGTCGAACGAACGGTCTTCCAAACTTATATCCAGAAGCGAGAACGTCGGAGGAGAACCTGATCTGCGTGGCATAGACGAATCACTCCTGCAGATAATCAATTTTACATTTTTTAATATTAGCAAAGTTCATGGATGTCAGATGGCTTCCGCTATCGATGGGGAAGGTATGTTCCGAATGACTTCTCCTCATGCTCGTAACTTCCTTCTCAGAGGATATAAGGGGTGTACCGTGCGGTCACGTGACGACGACCACGGATGAACGAGGGTCGCATCGCTTGTCACTCATCCGTGACGATCTCGCACGAGCACTCCATGACCTGGTCGCCCAGGACGACCTCTCCGATGCTTCCGGCGTGGATCCTGCCGGAGCGGGGGTTCTTCACGGATTCGATGTTACCTTTGACCTCCGCGTGAACGTCGGAGTACTCGAAGGCGAGGTCCGTCCCCTCCATCGTGCAGTCGATGAGCCTCAGGTTGCGGCAGTAGCACAGGGGCTGCGTCCCGGATATCCTGCACCCGATCAGGGTGAGGTTCTCGGAGTACCAGCCAAGGTACTCCCCTCTGAGGTCGGAGTCCACAACAGTGACGTTTCTGCTGTGCCAGAACGCATCCTTGGTGTCAAGCTCGGAATCGGCTATCCTGACGTCCCTGGTGTACTGGAACGAGTACTTCCCGCCCAGCCTCATGCCGGTTATGTCGATGTCGGACGAGTCCAGGAACGCGTACTCCGAAGTCAGGGCGGTGTTCTCGATCCTGATGCCGCGGCACTTCCATCCGAACTCGGTCGAATCGATGCGGCAGTCCCTGACGGTCACATCCTCGCACTCCCTCAGGCATTTCACGCCCGAGATGTCGGAATCCGAAAGGGTCCCGTCAACGGCGTACCACACCGGTGCGCGGCATGTGTCCGTCATCCTGCATGACTCGATGGAGAACCCGCGCGCATGCCACAGGGGGTAGCGAAGCTCGAAGTCGCTGCCTCTCACTGTGACGTCGCGGCACTCCTTAAGCGCGGACTCCCCGTCGGCGGGTCCGGCGAACCTGCATCCCTCCACCAGGGCGCCCCGGAGGTTGTAGAGCGCACGCTCGCCGTCCAGGGTCTCCCCCTTCACGATGTTCACGCCCACGTTGCTGTCCTTCGATTCCGTCATCGCAGCCATGAGTGTGTCCGAGGTCGCTCAGATATTTAAGTTAACTCCAACTACAGGTTTTCCCCGATGGAGGATCCGTGAACGAACATCGAACCATCACTCGGGGGACACCCTTCCTATGACCATGCCCTCGACGACCAGCGGCTCGCGCTCCATGGTGATCTCCATAGCATGGAGGAGCTTGTCCTCGCGGTCGGCGTACACAGTCATGATGGCCTCACCTGCGGAGACCTTCGCTCCCAGCTTCTTGTGGATCACCACGCCCGCCCCCTTGTCCGAGGGCGCTCCGGCGGCCTTGGCCACAGCGACCACTGCCTTGTTGGAAATCCTCCGGACGAATCCGGGACGGTCCGAGACGACGTCCCTGCTGAAGCGGCCGGGGACCATTTCCGCGGAGGACACGTCGGCACTGCCTCCCTGCGCCGCGACGATCTCCAGGAACTTGCTGCGGGCCTCACCCGAATCGAGGATCCTGCGGGCCTCCGCAGCTCCGTCGGGGAATCCCGCCAGACCGAGGACCAGTCCTGCGCACACGCAGGACTTCTCCACGACATCCTCATGGCCGGGGACGCCCTCGAGGACCTCCATGCACTCCCTCGCCTCCAGGATCGGTCCGACGGTCGAACCGAGGGGCTGCTCCGCGTAGGTTATCGCGCACTCGACCCTCATGCCGAGCCTCTCGCCGAGATCCATGAGGTCCCTGGCGTAGGACCTGGCCTCCTCCAGCGTGGGCACCTTGGACTCCGATCCCATGGGGATGTCCATGACCAGGTCCGTGGCCCCAGCGGCCACCTTCTTGCTCATGATGGAAGCGAGCATCTGCGGCCGGGGGTCTATCCCCAGCGGGCTCTGCACCGTTATGAAGCGGTCGCCCGCCGGTCCGAGGTCGGTGGCACCGGTCCAGGAGAACACGCCTCCGGTCCTCTCGGTGATCGACCTCACCTCCTCCGTCCCCAGGTCGACCCTGCAGAAGGTCTCGACGAAATCCGCCGTTCCGCATGCGCTGCTGATCGCACGGGACGACAGCTTCGGCATCCTCAGACCGGCAGCGGCGACGATCGAGACGACGATGGGGGTGATCTTGTTGCCCGGGATGCCGCCGAAGCTGTGGAAGTCGAAGACCCTCTCCGACCCGAACGACATCCTGTCGCCGGTCTCCGCCATCGCCTTGGCGTAGTACGCGATCTCGTCGGTGTCCATGCCCTTGATGTAGAGTGCCGTGAGCCAGGCGGACATCTCGATCCTGGACAGCCTGCCGGCAACCGCGTCATCCACGATCTGCGCGACCTCCTCCTCGCCGAGCTTCCCGCCGTCCATCTTCCTGCGTATGTGCCTGACGGATTCGGGGGCGTGGGACACCGACACCTCCGACATCTCCCCTATCCCGACCGATGCGCATTCGCGCACGGAATGGGGCACGAGGATGGTGCCGGGGTGCACCAGGGTGTCGGAGATGGAGACGATTGCTATGGCGTCCCTTCCGCCGGAGATCCTCACGCGGTCCCCCTCGGAGACGCACAGGGTGCGGCAGTCGTCCTCATGCATCAGCACCGTGGGTTCGGATGCGTCCAGGTCGTAGTTCCTCACTTCGAGCTTCATCGGTGGTCCCCACGGTATCCGCGACCGTCCTATAATATGGAGCTGGCCCGTCAGGAGCCGTGCCTGGCGCAGTGCTCCCTTCCCTCGGCGGTGACCTTCTCCGAGCCGCGGTAGCGGTCCAGGTCCTCGCCCACCGGGCACACGTCCACGCATCTGCCGCAGGGCCAGTGGTGCTCGCCCTTCAGGACCAGGTGGTACCTGGTGCAGGCGTCCTTGTCCATGTCGTAGATGCCCTCCCCGCGGTCAGTGAACGCGTTGGACGGGCAGCTGCGCCTGCACTTCCCGCAGTGGATGCAGAGCTGCTCCCCGAGCATGGGGTCCGACTCGATCTCGGCGTCGGTGAGGACGGTGACCATGCGGACCCTGGGTCCGAACTCGGGGGTTATGAGGTTGTGGCTGTCGCCGATGGTGCCCATCCCGTAGTAGTATCCGGACAGAACGTGCGAGAACGCCGCTGCGGGCTCGTCCAGGAGGACCTCGATCTTGAAGTAGCAGTCCCGCGGGAAGAATACCGCGCGGTATCCCATCGAGGTCAGGTGGGCCGTCAGACGGTACGCCATGTCGTCCAGGATGCGGTTGGTCGTGTTGTAGAGCTCCTGGTAGACCATGGACGGGGACGTGGCCACCATAGGGGCGAACAGCGGTATCCCCAGGACGATGGCGCTCTCCGCCCAGGGCCAGATGCTCCTGGGCCAGTACTCGCGGTCCTGGATGGGGTGCTCGGACCATCTGTCCGTCGGGCACGTCCTCACGAGCGCCGCCCCAAGCTCCCTGGCCTTCGCGACAATGTCTTCCTTGAGCTCCCTGGGATCCATGGACCCACATCTCCGGGCGCGTATAAAACGGCGCTCCGGCAGGCATCAGAACCTGAACACGCCCAGTATGAACGACACCAGGGCGACGACCATCGCGATCTTGGCGAACTTCTGGGCCCTGTGGGGGTCCCTGAACACCGCCGCGGCGCAGTAGATGAAGATCGCGTCCGCGATGACCACGGTGTAGTACAGGGGTCCGTAGCTCTCCCAGACCATGGGCAGAACGCTCAGGACGGGTCCGGCGACGAAGAAGACGCAGGCCAGCGCGGCGGCCTTGCCAACCCCTATCCTCATGGGGAGCGTCATCCTGCCCTCGTCGGATTCCATGTCCTCGATGTCCTTGGAGATCTCCCTGCCGACGGAGACAAGCATGGCCATGAGCGCGATGATGACGTTGTCCCTGACATCGCCGACGACCGCTCCTCCCAGCAGGAACATCATCCCCGTGAGAACGGCGATGGTCACGTTCCCGACGAATCCCCTCTGCTTGAGGGCCATCTCGTACGAGACCATCAGGACGCATGCCACCATGACGATGACGATGCACGCGACATCGACCGTCAGGAGGGACACGACCACCGATCCGCCGAGCATGACGATCGCAGCGTGGAGTGCCGTCCTCCTCTCCATCCTCCCCGACGGGATGGGACGTTCCGGATGGGCGGTCTTGTCGATCTCGTGGTCGATGTAGTCGTTGAGGGCGTTGCCGCCGCAGATGAACATGAACACGACCACAGCCGAGATCAGGATGTTCACCCACTCGTCGACGATGTCGAGCCCGGCGGCCATGAAAGACGCCACGACCACTCCGACTATCCCCATGACGGCGTTCCCGGTCCTGAAGAGCTGCAGGTACTTGTTCACGCCCTCATCATGACCATGCGTCTATTATATTCTTCGATTCCCGCCCGGCATATCTTTTTTGAACCGCACTCCCTTCATTGTGCGGGGAGCATTTGATAGCCCAGGATTACATCGGTCTGGCACTTGTGTACGGCATCATAGCCGTGTCGCTGGGTGCCGCACTGGTCCTAGAGCGCCGCGGATCCCGGCGCGACGTCCGCAAGGTGGTCCACATCGGGGTCGGGTTCTTCGTGTTCGTCTGGTGGATGTTCACAGAGAACTGGATAATGCTCGTGTTCTTCACTCTGCCATTCGCCGCCATACTCCTTGTCGCGATGTTCCGCGGGAACGCGGTGTCCGAATCGAAGCTCGGCGACCTGGCGAACAACAAGGGTCACAGGGAGGGGCTTTTCCTCTATGCGGTCACGATAACCATACTGGTGGCCTTCTTATGGGACCACTGGACGGCCGCCACCATCGGCGTGGTGGCGATGACCTTCGGCGACGGGATGGGCAGCGTCGTGGGCAGGAGGTTCGGGAGGCACCGCTTCCTCGGAGGGAAGTCCGTGGAGGGGTCCCTGGGGGTCTTCGCGGCGACCGCCATTATGGCGGCGGTCATCATGCTCTTCTACGGCTGGCTCACCGCATCGGGGTACTATCCGACGGGTGACAGCGTCGCCATCGTGCCGGTGTGGGCGGTGGCCGTCATCGCCGGTGCTTTGGCCACGGTCCTGGAGGCCCTGTGCCCCGGACAGTACGACAACATAGTCACGCCGCTCGTGGTGGCGTGCGCGATGGTCCTGCTGGGGCTCTGATTCCATGACATGGTACGTCGTCGACGGGATGGACGGGTCCGGGAAGAGCACCGCCGCAGGGATCATCGCTGACAAGCTGGAGTCGGAGGGCAGGACTGTTCTGGTCATAGCCCACCCCAACAGGGCCACCCGCATAGGGAGGCTCGAGCTGGCGTTCCTCCGCGGGGACAGCAGATTGGACGTGATCTTGTCCACCCTGCTCTACATCGCGGACGTCCTCCACTCGCTCTGTGTCATGCGCGGGAGGAGGGGCAGGAGGTACGACGATGTGATCTTCGTCAGGTACATCATGGCCGTGGCCTACCTCCCGGACGGGCTCTGCGGTCGTGCGTACAGGGTCATCGAGCGTCTCCTGCCGATGCCGGACGTGAAGGTCCTGGTGGATGTGGATCCCCAGACCGCCATGGACCGCATCCGCGGCCGCGGGGAGGAGATGGAGGTGTTCGAGACGGTCGAGAGGCTGGCGACGGTGCGCCGCAGGATGCTCTCGCTCTCCGACGGGTGGACCGTCCTTGACAACGGGAGCGGCACTGACGATCTGGAGGAGCAGGTCCGCGGGACGCTGTTCGGGGGGGGGCCCCCATGAGGCTCAGCGACCCGACGCATCTCTACGAGGGCGGGCTGTCCGGGAGGGCGGACAGGGCGTCCCGCGCAGTGTCTGTGATCACCCACGCCCCGTTCCTGTCCGCGTTCATGTTCGTTCTTCTGGGTCTCACATCGGACGATCCCGCCGTGGCGGCGGCAACCATCGTCGTCTCCCTGCTGACGGCGACCTTGATCCCGGTGCTGGTGGTCCAGCACTACTCGGTCAGGTACGGAAACACGGACGGGGACGTCGCACGCCGGGAGGACAGGGCGAGGCCGCTGCTGGGAGGCATCCTGTCGTATGTCGCAGGGGTCGTCCTGCTCTACACCGTCGGATCTCCGGACATATGCACGGTCATGATGCTCAGCTATGCCCTGAGCACCGTCGTAGTCATGCTGATAAGTACGAAGTGGAAGATCAGCATCCATGCGACCGGCGTCATGGGGCCCGCCATGGCCTTGTCCGTCGCGTACTGGCCGTGGGGACTTGCGATGTTCGCCCTGCTGCCGCTCGTCATGTGGAGCCGCTACGTCAGAGGGAAGCACACGCCTCTGCAGTTGGTCGGTGGCGCGGTGTACGGGTTCGTCGCCACCGGGCTGGTCCTGTGGGCGTTCCTATGATTGTGTAAAATGTCGATTCGATGTCAAGGGACACTGTAACGACAGCCTCGGGTATCGGCAACCGGTGTTGACGGACCGGGAACGACATGATGGGGGCTGCCGCATCCGTCCATCGATGAGAAAGGTGGACGGCGCCTCCGGGCGCCGCCCTTCGCGGGTCACCAGATGGCCACCCTATCCTCAGGAGAGAGGTACATCCCGTCGCCCTCGGACACGCCGAATGCGTCCATGAACTCCTGGAACTGCTGGACCGTCATGTTGACGCGGGCGCAGTTCGGAGGATGCTCGTCCGAGGAGAGGTACATGTCGTCGTAGCTCTGGGTGTACGTCGCGCTCCACAGGTCCGCGTACTCGCGGAACATCTCGGCGTAGTCGAACCCCTCTATGTCCGCAGCCAGGTCCAGGGCGAGGGCCATCCCGCCCATGTCCGCGATGACCTCGTTGATGACGATGGACGGGTTCATCGTCCTGTCCGGGGTCAGTGTGATGCTCGACACGTAGTCGGATACGGCGGACACCCTTTCGGAGAACGCCTCCGCATCGGACTCGGTCCACCAGCTGGTGAGGGTCCCGTCCATGCCGTACTGACTTCCGATCGAGTCGAAGCCGTGGGTGATCTCGTGACCGATGGTCGTCGCCAGCCTGGCGATGATGCTCTCGATAGAGGCGTCGCTCTGGTAGTAGTAGCCGTCCTGCAGTATCGCCCAGCTCACGAACACTGCGTTCATCGACCAGGCGTTGAACGCGTTCGTGACGTATCCCTGCAGGGGCCACATAGGGACATCGATCGTCTGTCCGATGAGCTCGGCCTTGTTCTCCGCGTAGTACTCCCTCATGGCGATGTAGTCGTCCAGGGCGCTGCCGCCTGTGGCGGAGGGGAGGGTGAGCGAGGAGAAGTCCACGCTGTCGGGGCCTCCCACGTAGATCTCCATCGCCTCCAGCTTCTGCAGGGCGTAGTCCTTGGTCTGGTCGGACATCCAGTCCGCCTCGGAGATCCTCACCGCCATGGCGTCCTTCAGGTCCTCGAAGAGGGAGACGACGAGCTCCTCGGCCTCGGGGTTCGCGGCATGGTCGCAGTACATCGTGTTGATGAGATCCACGACGACCGGGTTGCTGGAGACGAGCGTGGCGAAGTAGCTCTCCAGCGTCGTGCCGTTGTAGTCGAGGAACTCCGCGAGGAAGTCCCCTCCCATGTAGGCGCTGGCTATGTCCAGGGTATTGCGCAGGAGCATGGCCCTCAGGCCTTCGAAGTTCTCCTCGGTGTAGATGGAGTCCAGGGCCTGCAGCCATCCGACGTCGAGGATCGAGTAGACGTTCGCGGGGTATCCGTAGGCCGCGAGCACCTCGAGGATGGGGAACGATCCGCACAGGGCGTCCAGTTCCTCCGCGGTGTACGGGTTGTAGAGGGTCTCGGAGTCCTGGGTGCCGGAGAGGGTGATGTTCGACGCCAGCACGACCTCCAGGGCGGTAGCCGCATCGTTCATGGCGTCCGCCTCCTCGGCGGAGTACCCGACCAGCTGGAGCAGCACGGAGTAGTGGTCCTCCGCGGGGTCCATGTAGTATCTGAAGTCGTCGCCCAGGTACAGGGACGGGGACGATAGGGTCAGGGACGCATAGCTTACGATGGGGATGTAGTCGTCCGTCAGGTTGTTCAGTCCGAGGATCTCCACATCCAGGAAGGGAGGTGCGATGACGTTTCCGTCGCTGACGAGGTATTCGGTGAGGTCCGCGAGGGTCTGTGCCTCCATCAGTCCGGAGATGTAGGGCATGATCTCGTCGAGGCCTGTGGATTCGCGGGACGCCATGTCCATGAATCCGAGGGCGAACTGGCGGTAGACGGCGACGTTCGGGTCGTCCGGATCGGTGACGGTGAGGTTGTTGATGACGGTCGACGCCATGCCCTGCAACGTGATCAGCGCCGAATCGCTGGCGGCGGTGCCCTGGTGCTCGAGGATCCAGTCGTAGTCCGTGTTCAGGTAGAAGTCGTCGTCGGCGTCCGGTACGGTGTCCGGGAGGTTACCGACGATGTTGGAGTAGTTCCAGCTCGGGCCGGTCCTGCCGTCCTCGTCGTAGACCGCATATGAGAATGCGACGCAGACGACGATGGCCACCACGACCACGGCGGCTAAGCGTTTACTGTCCATGATCGAAGGACACTTTCCGGGATTTTAAGGAAGGGTCGTTTCGGTCCATGTCAAAGGGCTGTGACATCAGAAAAGGAAGGATACCGGGGATTATCCCCGGGGTTTAGAATCAGGTACTAACCCTCTGCCGGTCGATGTCTATCGATAAAACCATCTGTCCTACGATGTCGAAGGACATTACAGGGTAACCGGCCGAGTTGATGTAGATATCAAGATTCTCTACACCGCTTGTTATGTTCATCGTGATAATGTACTCAAAGTTGCCGTTCTGTGCAGTGAACGTGTTGCTGGATTCGTCATAGCTCCAAACCATGTCTATTGAGGGCTGGATGTAGATCGCAGCTTCCCCAGAGGCAGGAAACACATCCATTAATCCAGTGATAACAAATTGAGTCGTCTGCGTTATGAACATTGGGGTTAGAATGGACGATGCATCATTTGACAAAAAGATATTCGGGATGTAACCCCACTGGGCATAGAGGGTTATAGGTTCTCCAGGTGAAGCAGATACGGTTGAACCCTCATTGTATGTTGTCCCTGTACCGTCGGCTTTAGTGTTCCAGTTGATAAAGAGTGCGTTTCCATTTGAGAATCCCATGCTCTGAACAGTGGATGAATTGCTCTCCACTGTGCTACTTCCGTTGGAAGTACCGCCGTTGCCATCATAGATGATGACAGTGTCCGAACTAGGGTCATCACTATCTCCGCCGTCGTTGTTCATCATGATGGCAGCCGCGGCCACTACGACCACGACGACAACGACGGCAACGATGCCTGCGAGAACCTTGTTGTCCATGTCCGAAGAATCGCCGTTCATGGTATTTAACCGAGGATGACAACCCTTCGGCAGGATGGGCCGGTTATGCATGTGTCCAGACATCCCACGGACAGGGTTCCCGAAGGGGTGTCGTGTCGGATGGACATCCGGCGTTTGGCACATGGAGGCCAGAGGAGGCATCCGGGTGTCACATTTCGGTGATTAATTCTAAACACGGAGTCCGTGAACCGTCGCCGATCGTTCCCGGGCCGCAAGGCAGACGGAGAGGGGTGGCACCATGGCTTACAGCGAGACCGACCGCAGGAATGTCCTTCTGGCGTGCTGCTTCGCGGGGTTCATCGCCCCGTTGCTGAGCACGATGATGAATCTGTCTCTGGTGAATATAGGCGCGGAGTTCGGGGTCGGGTCCCATTCCCTGGCCTATGTGAACACCTCGTTCCTGCTCTCCTCCGTGATCTTCATGGTCCCCATGGCCAAGGTGGGCGACATCTACGGCAAGAAGAAGATGTTCCTGCTCGGGGTCGCGCTCATAGCCGTCGCGTCTCTGCTCGCCGCGTTCTCGCCGTCGTTCTGGTTCCTCATCGGATGCAGGGTGGTGATGGGGGCGGGGTCCGCCGCCATCGTGACCACCAGCGTCTCCATGATCACGGACGTCTTCCCGATAACGCATCGCGGAGGCGCGATAGGGCTTCAGACGATGTGCACGTACATCGGCCTGGCCGCCGGTCCGCCGCTCGGAGGGACCCTCAACGACGTGTTCGGATGGCACAGCCTGTTCCTCATGATAGTCCCCATCGCGGTCCTCGCGGTGGTGTTCATGTCCATGTTCAGGGATGACATACGTCCGGACGAGGGCGGGACATTCGATTCCAGGGGATCGGTGCTCTACGGCATCGGGATCATGCTGAGCATGCTGGGCATGGTGAACATGCCCGAGGTCTGGGCGGTCTGCAGCCTGGCGGTGGGGCTGGTGTTCATCGCCGCGTTCATCCTCTGGCAGCTCAGGTTCAGGTCGCCTGTCCTCAACATGAGGCTCTTCAAGAGCAGGGTATTCTCCGGATCGTGCCTGGCCACCTTCCTGAACTACATGGCCTCGTACTCGGTCTCGTACTTCCTGGCGCTCTATCTGCAGAGCATAGGCGGGCTCTCCGCCATGCAGGCCGGCATCCTGATGCTGGTCCAGCCCGCCATCCAGGCCGTGGGCACCCCGTACTTCGGGAAGCTCTCGGACAGGGTGGCCGACAAGCGCCTGCTCCTGACCGCGGGGATGCTGATCACCGCCGCCGGCATAGCCATCGTGATGTGGTACGATGTCGCCCCCTCGTTCCCGCTGATCGTCGCGACGATGGTCCTGGTAGGGTTCGGGCTGTCCGTGTTCTCCGCACCGAACACATCCGTCATCATGGGCTCCGTGGATCCCAGGGAGACTGGCGAGGCGTCGGCCATGGTCGCGGTGATGAGGCAGACCGGGATGATGGTGAGCATGGGCACGGCCATGCTGTTCATCTCACTGATTATGGGGTCCGCGGACAATATCGTCCCGGAGACCTACGGCGAGTTCGTGGAGGTCCTGAGGTACTCGTTCGCGATATGCACGGTGGCATGTCTGGTGGGAGCGGTTGCCTCCATGTTCAGGGGCAGGGAACCGTCTGGTCAGAGCGCGAGCCGATGCTGATCACGGTGCTTCGGAGGGCATCACAGACATTACAAAGATAACATTGTCATGTTATTATATCCGGCATCCCATGACATATCGGTGATTAGGACGATTGTCTGCGGAAGTGCAGCGGACCCATGGGTTACGGATGGGTGCCGCATCGGGAACGGATCGGGGAGGCACGCCCCGGAGGGAAGCATCGGAGCGGGGCACCGCTGTTCCGCTGTCCTACGGGAGGCGGGATCCGGATGAAGGCCATCGGAGACGCGGAGATCCTGGATCGTCTCGTACACGCCGACGGGGTGACGTCAAAGATGATGGACGAGGCCGGATTGGACCGCTGGGTGGTCATGAACTCCATGGCGCTGGCCTTCTACACCATGAAGTTCGATGAGCCGGAGAAGGTCCTGGACAGGCATCTGAAGGTCGTGGGCGATGTCGTGCGCGTGTACGGCAGGCGCATGCCGGAATGGTGCAGCCTCGAGGCCCTCGTGAACTTCGAGGGGTTCTATCCCGGGGATGATGAGTGGATGGGGGAGTTCATGTTCGCACAGGACTACCTTCAGCATGTCATCGACCTCCACACTCGGGAGAACGGCGGGATCGACGACCGTATCATAGGGGAGATCGGTCTGTTCCTCGATTTCGTGCTCGCATCCGCATGCATGGGGTACGACTCTTCGAAGCGGGCCTTCAAGGAGGGCAGGAGGCTCTCCGAGGATACCTTGAGGTATGCCATCGAGAAGTGTTTTTATGAAGAGAGTTGAAAACGAATTTGAAGAATAGCGAGTGAGGGTGTATATGGATTCTGACAATCCTTGTCGAGATTAGACAAGTACGTATGAAACAAGGAATAACGGAAGATAAGGGAACAAATCTTGTTAGGCTAAGATAATAAATACCAAAATGGTTGGATTCGAACTTCTTGATTCCATAAGAAGTCAATATTCGTGATTTTTTGCTGTTGTTCCGCAGCGGACTGTTCTACATCATATATGCTGGAATGAGATGTTATGAATAGTTAGTCCACCATATGTACTCTTAAGACACTAACTTGTGTTGCGGGGGGGGGGGATTCAGGCTCCTTTCGGTCTTTCCCTTCCGTCCTCCGTTCGGAGGTAGAAATGAACAACTCAGCCAAATTAATGGCACTTGTCGTCACTGTGATTGTGGTGCTGTGCGCCATATCTGTGGTGTCGGATACATCCGAGGCCGATACGACGACTGTCAACCTGGGTCCTGGTGACAGCCTGGACTCGGCCATCACGAATTCATCATACAACTCGAGCAGCGATGTGGTACTCGTACTGTCCGAGGGGACATACAACTACACAACGACCTCCAGTACCGCCTTCCATGGCAGAAGCCTGACCATCCTGGCGGCCGAAGGGGCCAGTGTGAAAATCGAGCTCGACGGCTCCGCGGACGGCGCCGAGAACATCGCCGCCCTGTCGACCGCCACCAATGGCGTAGAGACCTCGCTGTACGTGGAGGGCGTCACCTTCACCGCTCCCAGTGGCGAACCTGGACAGCTCCGCAAGTGGACCTTCGACAACGTCACGTTCAAGGACTGCAGGTTCGAGAACACATCGCTGGACACCATCACTGGAGGGTTCAGCGACCACAGCTACGAGGGCACTTTCTCCATCGTCGGATGCGTGTTCGAGACGAGCGTCGGGACCCACCCGTCCAACCCGTTCGCCGTCCACGTGATGGCCAACGACGTCCTGATAAGGAATACGACTGTCAGCGGCTACGAGCGCGGAATCAACATAGGGGTCCATGGGGAGGACACCGGCTCCGTCATGGTGACCGGTTGCACGATCCAGAACCTCATTGGGACCAACAGCAAGCACATCGCCCTCCAGGTGGGCGACAGCATCGGCGATGCCATAATCGCCGTCACGGACAACGAGATCTCTGCCCAGTACGGCCTCTCCATTCACGACGGTGCCACCATAGGGGAACACGCGGCCGTCAACGTGATAGGCAACACGTTCACCGACTGCGATGCCGACGTATTCTATGCCGGTGAGGTCACCCACAACTACGGCATCGCGATCAACCTGCTGGACAACTCGTTCGTCCACGGTGGCGCATCATCCGACTCGCCGACCCTCGGCAACGAGAGCGAAACACCGGTTCCAGAAGATGATGTGGCGATTACCGACCTTTCCGAGGACATGAGCTGGTACACGCCCGGCGCCGAGATGACCATATCCGACGAGAGTCAGCTCAGGGAGTTCGCCGCCCTGGTGAACTTCGGCATCGACTTCTACGGCGAGACGGTCAGGCTCGGCGGGAGCATCACACTGAACGGGGAGTGGACGCCCATCGGAACGGGGACGGCCAATGCCGTTGCCTATGCGGGGCCATCCGCGACCACCGGATACATCGGGACCCCGTTCAGAGGCACCTTCGATGGCAGCGGGAACACGATAGCGGGACTCACCATCACATCCGGGTCGACGGAGGACATACTGGGTCTGTTCGGGGTCGTCGACGGCGGGACAGTGTCGGGACTGACCCTCGAGAGCGTCTCCATTGACGTCGGCGAGGTCGCCAGCGTTGGGGCCGTCGTGGGACACCTCACCAACGGTACCGTGTCGCAGTGCACCGTCTCCGGCTCCGTCGTAGTGGACGCCTCCGACGGCGTGTACTACCACGGCGTGGGAGGGGTCGTCGGCTTCGTGATGCTGAACGGAACCGTCTCCGAATGCACGAACAACGCCACGATAGGCGAGAGCACCCCTGATAACACCAGCAATCCCACAATCGAGAACATCGGAGGTGTCGTCGGCTCCGCGTACTACTCCGAGACGGGCTCCAGGATCGACATCACTGATTGTCACAACACGGGTGATGTCACCGGAACGAAGAACGTCGGCGGCATCGTCGGGATGTCCAGCGCCTTCGTGTCCAAATGCACAAACAGTGGAGATATAAGGATTGTCGAGGACGGCGAGACGGCGGACAACAACTCGGTCGGCGGCATCGTCGGCGAGCAGAGGGACTACGGCTCCGTCTCCGACTGCATTAACAGCGGGACCGTCACCAATAATGGCAACGACTATGCGACGGGAGGGATCGTCGGATGGGTGCGCTACTGGCCTGCCAGCATGGGCAACGAGAGCCACGGCCTCGAGTGCAACGTGAAGGCGACCATATCCGTGATCGGGTGCATCAACGAGTCCACGGGCACCGTCAGTTCAAAGAGCACCCATGACGGGGGAATCATCGGAGCCGTGTACCACTCCGTGATAGTCGATGACTGCAGAAACGAGGCGAGCGTTACCGGAACCAATTTCGTGGGCGGAATAATCGGCGGCATCCAGACCGTGCACCAGTATCATCCAGGTGACGGATGCAGGCTCGTCCTGACGAACTGCACGAATAACGGAAAACTGACGGCCACAGACAAACCTCCGACCAACTTCGGATCCATAGTCGGACAGTGTCTCCTCTCTGAATCCGTGACCGCCCAGAACTGCCCCGAACCTCCCAACGGGAGCCGCTGGACCATCTTGAACAACGTGGACACCGCCAACGGCGACCTGCAGACCGGCTACGAAGGATACGAGCCTCTGCTCAGCGTGGTCATTGACGGGGAGACGGTCTGCTATCTTGACCTCTCGACCGCAATCGCGAACTGCCCCGAGGACTGCACGATCACTCTCCTGGGGAACATAGAGCTGTCCTCCGGAGTCACCATCCCTGATAACAAGGACATAACGTTCAGCATGGGTTCGTTCTCCATCACGGGGAACGGCTGCGATGCGCCCCTGATAACCAACAACGGCACCCTGAGGATTTCCGACGGCACAATCAGGAACGTCACCGACGATGACACGGCCGCCGACCCCGGCATGGCCATCCTCAACAACGGCACCCTCCTCATCGACGGCGGCTCGTTCGAATCCGGTAACGCGAACTGCATCTGCAACTACGGGGAGGCGGTCATCAACGGCGGGAGCTTCACCAACACCGGGAACCCGTGCATACGCAACTACGGAAACATGGAGATCCACGGGGGGACGTTCCACAATTCGTCCTGTGCCTACGAGGTGTATGGTTACACGGTTTCATCGAACAACGCCACAGACGACGGGTCGGCCCCGTCCCCGACGCTGATAATCGACGAGAGCGTCGGCGAGGTCGTCGTCACGGGCACCCGCGGAGCGCTCGGGGTCTCCGACGGATACGCCGAGGTCCGCGGGGGATCGTTCACCGTCCAGCAGAACAACTGCGGGAACCCCAGCCATACGACGACCCACTACGCGATATACTGCGCGGGGGAGAGGGGCTCCGTGGATATGAGGGTGTACGGCGGCGAGTTCACGTCGTACAACAACGTATGCGTCCAGGTGGGTAACTCGGCGGACGGGGGCAGGGAGCTCCCGGCGGCCTTATCCATCTACGGCGGGACATTCAACGTGTCGAAAAACGATACGGTCGATATCGTGAGGAACGACACGAACACGCAGAACGTACCGTCCGTCGAGATATACGGCGGCAGGTTCCTCAGAACTGTAGATCCAGACTTCCTCGCGTCTGGGTACGTCCAGGACAGCGAGGGAAACATCGTCGTGGGGTCCGTCGGGGAAATGGAGGCGATTGTGGACGGCGTCTACTACAGGACGGTCGGAGAGGCAATCGTCGCCGCCCGGGACGGGGACACCGTCAAACTTCAGAGAAATGTCGTCTCGTCCATCACGATCGACGGCCTGAATGTCACCCTCGACCTCAACGGCCACACGATCAGGAACGTTGCTTCAGCGGAAAGCGGGAGCAGCGTCTCCGGCGATCACACCATCATCGTGAAGGCTGGCGCCACCCTCACGCTCATCGACTCCGTGGGTACCGGAGTGGTGGACAACGTCTCCAACGGTAAGGCCGCCCTCTACAACGAGGGCACCGTGATCATGAAGGGCGGGACCCTCACCCGCACCGTGGACACCACGGGTTGCACCTGGTACACCCTTTACAACGACGGAACGATGACTATTGACGGAGGCACCGTCAGGAGCGACGGCGACCAGTCGTCGCTCATCGTCAACGGACTGGGGAAGACCGCGACCATGACCGTCAACGACGGGACGTTCTACAAGAGGGCGTTCAACTGCTTCAAGAACGAGGAGCACGGGACCGTGACGGTCAACAGGGGAACGTTCGAGGGCGTCGGATTCGCGTTCCAGAACTGGAACGTAGCCACGATCAACGACGGGGTGTTCAACAACATCGTTTCGTCGGTCACGTACGGGTCCATCCCCTCCTCGAAGCTGACCATCAACGGGGGGACCTTCAACGGGGACGTGACGTCGTGGAACATGACCTATGGGGGGTCGGAGGCCGCGAACCCTCCCGAGGTGACCATCGTGAACGGCACGTTCCACGGCCGCATCATCATGCTGGAGGGGGCCGAGGGCTTGGCGACGCCGACATCGAATGCGTCGAAGGCCTCTGCCTCCGTTCGCGGAGGGACCTTCGGCCATCCCCTCGAGACCCATGTGATAGCGAGTGGCCTCGTCCTCGTCTCGAACCCCGACGGAACCTACGGTGTCGCCCCGGAGGGCGAGACCGTGACGGTCACCTTCGTCATCGGAGAGGACGAGGTCGCCGTTACCGTCCTCATGGGCTCCACTGTCCCCGCCGGCATGATCCCCGACCTCCCCGAGGCGCCGGAGCACTACGGGTACTCTTGGGACGTGCCGACAGATTCGCCGTTCTACGAGGATGCCACGATAACCGCCGGACTCATGATTACCGACGTGGGTGTCTCCGTCGACATTGACGGGGACACGGCCGTCGCCGTCATCGAGACGCCGGTGGAATACGTCGATGCCATATACCTCTGGTTCTCCGGAATCGACGGGGACGACCCCGACCAGATCGGATCCGCCGAGGCCGTCGTCCTCGATGAGGACGGCCGCTACGGACTCGCCATCATAATCATGGATGCGAACGGCGTGTTCGGGATGGCCACGTGCGAGTTCGACTATGTTGCCGAATCCGACCTCCCGCCGTTCATCCCCTTCCCCGATGACGACGATGTCTATGTGCCGATACCTCCATCGGTCGTTGTCCAACAGGATTCCAGCGATGACGACACCACGACAATCGCGGCTTGCGCTGCTGCCGCGGTGGCGGCTGCTATTTTGGCGATCCTGTTGGCGTCGCTGTATCGCAGGAAGTAAACTCAAAACGGGGCTTCGCCCCACCTTCCCCGGACATTCGTACGAATGTCCGGGGTTTTTTTATTTTACAGATTTCCTGTCGATTTGATCAGATTGCTGTTGAATGGGGGATGTTGTCCCCCTGAGTTTCATGCTCTCATTCCGAGTCTACTGAGCTCTGCTTCCGCCAACATTCCGTCTGGGTACGCTGACAGCATCGAATCGTACCTGTTGGCGTCGTCGCTCCTGTCGTGGCCGAACCCCAGGCTCACACGGCAGATCTGTGTGTACACTGCGTAGTTCAGCGCGTTCTCGGAGATGCTCTCGGTGTCGAGCTTCGGGTTGACGATGATCGTCTTCATCAAGACGCTCGAATGCCCTATCATTCCGCTGTTGCTCTTAGACCCCCACCTGATTACCAGGTTCGAGTCCCTCTCAACGAGTCCTCTGTCGACGAGCCTCATGTACACTTCTGCGAGGTCCACGTTCTCCCCGCAGGGGGTCTGTGAGATCCCTCTGAACCTCTTCAGGAAGAGGTCCTGGTTGTCCTTCAGGAACCTCTCGGAGCTTAGGTACTCGCAGACCTCCTCAGAGTAGGAAGTCCTGTCCTGGCCTCTGATCTTCGCGTAGACGGTCTCCACCAGGCTCTCGATTACGCTCTGGGGAGCGTTCCTCAGGTAGTCGCTGACCTCGAAGCTGATCCACTTGTAGGACCTCGTCCACTTCAGCTTGAAGTCCCTAGAGGCGGAGAACTTCGCCGTCACGTCCTCGAATCCGTTTCTGGCTCCGGCTGCCGCCATCGCCCTGGTCAGCATCTTGTTGCTGTTTTCCATTTTTCTTCTCTTCTGGGCCTAAGTGCCGGAGAAGGGCTTGGCGGATGCTCGCTTATGTGACCGGCGCGCGCCGTGAACTCGATCCGAAAAGAAGGCGCTGGCCGATATGCGCACGAAGCGTACCCGAGCAGGACACGGGCACAGGAGATGGTTAATATTTTCTTCTATGATAGATTATTATAAAATTTACATCATCTTTAATCTGATGAAGCTAACGCCTATGACTATTATTACTGCTTTTGTTGTTGTGATTTTAGTCTGTTCTGCGATGATTATTATAGAAAATGACAGTGATGATTCAGTATCGCTAACATATCATTCAAATGTTAATGATGGTTCTGATAACGATCCAAGATATCCAATTGGTTTTGAAGTTGTAGTAAAAGAACCAATGTTTTTACATCCTTATGCTAAATTTGTTTCATGGAATACATCTTCTGATGGTACTGGTCTATCCTATTCTCCTGGTGATTCTTTTATTATTGAGGCCAACACAAATTTGTATGCTCAATGGGAATTAATTACTGCCGAAAATATAGAAGAAGGTCTGACCTTCGATTTTAGGCTTGATCAAGACACATATTATTATTATGATTCTATTTCTCAACAAACTTCATGGGTTAGAGCTTCGGCATCGATGACTTATGAGGTTCTTCACCTAGTTGATGGCACCGATAGGCCGTGTTTTGATTTCGATAGCAGCTATAGTACAGATTCGGGATCTATTTCTTCAGTTGGTAGGAATCTGTATTTAGATGAATTAGTAAATAATACTAATCGTACTTTCAATATTGATATAGGGTTTGGTCAGATTTCAGTCTATACTGTCACTATGGATTATGGATTAGCTTGGCGGCAAGGAGGCACTACAACATATTACATCGGTGAGGATACTGGTATGATCTACAGGATAGATACTGAACAAAGAATCATGAACTCAATGAATGGCGAGTCTATTTTAAATTATACATTACTTCTAAGTTCTGTAGAGTATTAATTGGATTCTGGCTTTCGCCAGAATCTTTTTTTTATTTTTTTAACCGTGTAGTTACAATTGTTGCTATAATTCCGACCAAGCATAACACAATAATAGAATAATAAAATGAATTGTTGGATTCATCAGGATTCGCATCTGGTATTTCTTCAACTACTGCTGTAAAGATCATACTTTCAGTTCCTACTTTGATTTCATCACCATTATTGATAATCTCTCCATTATAGGCCCAACCTCTGAACGCGTATAGATCCATTATCGACTTACCCTCAATTCTTTCATCCCCAAACAATGATTCGAAGTTTGGTAGTATGATTTCCTTGTTTCCGGGTACCTCTTCATAATGGGACGAGTAAAAATCACCTATTCTGATGACATATGTTATGTTCTGTGTACCGCCATAAATGTAATCCTGTACCATTCTCTCGCTGTCTATGGATATCAAACCGTACGTGTGTCCTTTCAATTCGTTCTTATCAACAATTTCTGTTTTTAGATCGTACGTACAGAACGTCATATCGTCGAAAGCGTTTTGATCTATACTTTCAATAGTTTCAGGAATTGATAGTTGATAGATCGAACAACTGCTAAATGCGTATTCATCTATTGATATCACAGACTCTGGTATTTCCACTTCGCCTAGTCTGCAGTTTCTAAATGCATTTTTGCCTATGTGTTTTACTGATTCCAGTGAAATCTCTGTCAAATTTCTGCTATCTCTGAAAGCACCATTTCCTATGTATGTAACTGTTTCTGGAATAGTTATTGAGGTTAAATTGCTATTATCGAACCCGCCCACTGATATTACTGTAAACTCTTCTCCGTTATAAGTGACGGACTCAGGTATTTCGCAACTGTTTTGATTTGTAAATCCGTTTGCTTTAACATAGTGGTTATACGGGTCGACAATCATGAATTCAAAAACGCCTTGTGTGAAACTTGTTCCATAAAATATAGTTGGAAGATTAGGGCAATCTGTAAATGCATATTCACTTACATAATCCAGTTGTGTTCCATTGAAATTTATTTGTTTTAGAGAAGTACAACCATTGAATGCGTCCTCTTCTATTTCATGTACATTTTCCGATATAGTAATTTCTTCGAGACTTGTACAATTTGCAAATGTGCGTGATCCAATCTCTTCAATGCCACTAGGCAATTTTATATTGACCAGTGCTTCACAGCCTTCAAAAGCACCGCCATCGATTCTGGAACCCCCAATATAAGTAACGGATTCTGGTATGGACAACGAAGTAATGTATCTGCAATCTTGGAATGCAAATTGGCTTATTGATGTGACGTCATATATGGCCCCATCAATTGTAACTTTTTCAGGAATGATTATTGAACCTCTTGTTGTTACATCAATTGCGCGAGAGTATGCTATCGTGTATCCGCCGCCTATCATTACCTCTCCGTTTGTATCACCTGCAGAGCTTGTAATGGTATACAGAATGTCAATATTATCTTCGTTACCTACTATCGCAGCGTCTGATGGTGTTGATTCGTTTTGAATAACGATGATCAATGATATTGATACTATGATGGCAGTCAGTATTGTTAATGTCTTGGTCATTGTATTGCCTGACATCATGCCCCCTCACTTTTTTCTGACATGCATTAGCACTGTTCCAGCAATTGCGACTATGATGATTAATGCGAGAACTGTTATCAATATCGTGCTTCCGTTTGACTCAACATCGGCTTCTTCGAAATACGCTATGATTGTGATGTCATCATACACTACATATGTTGTTTTTTGATCAGTTGATCCCGTACTCCATGATGCGAATTGGAACCCTTCTGCTGGAATGGCGCTCAATGTTATTGTCGATCCAGAAGCATAACTCCCTGATCCGATAGTTGTTCCAGAACCATCTGGCGAGCATATTATGTTGACTGTCACTTCGCGGGCAAAATAAGCTGTAAGATATAGATTGGATGTTACTGTCACTTCTTTGGACGGGTTTGTGTCTCCATCACTCCATCTAAGAAAAATGTATCCTTCTGATGCAGTTGCTACAATGTTTGCCTTATCCCCATATTTGTAAATTCCTTCTCCAGATACAGAACCATACTCGGAATCGTTGACATTGATCTTTAATTCAAAATATGAGTCTGTATCTGTTTGTCTGACATATTTTCCTGAAACTAGTTCAAACACGCATCCCCGTATATTTTCTACAGAATTTGCTAATCTGTTGCCGTCTTGATCGTAGTATTCAGAAATGTTGGGATCCATCACAACTAATCCACTTGAATATTTTATTGATTCTAAATTAAACTGAGTAGTACCATAGTTATGCCTGGGACTATATGCGTTTAATTTAATCTCTTCAACAGTATCAGACATCGTAATTGTTTGGACATGAGCGTCTCCGAAGGTATTCTGTCCAAGAGTTTTGACGCCTTCTGCTAATGTTAACTGGACGGGTTCTCTATTGGTATTCCATCCGATATCTTCCGGTTCTTCATACTCGTATCCTATTCCAGTTGATCCCTTGGTCAATGTTACATTGGAAACGCTCATGTTCAGTACATTTACTAGAGACACATCTATTGGAATAGATAGATAATCTAACCCTTCACATCCGTATAGTGCCCTTGTGCCTATGGATTTTAAACTATCTGGAAATATTGCTCTGCTCAATGATGAGCAATTTTCAAAAGCATTGTTACCAATCGTGATTATATTCCTTAATTCGATTGTTTTTAAATTAATGCATTCTGCAAAAGAATATTCTCCGAGAGAGTTCAAACTGCTGGGAAATGAGACATTCTCAAGTATTTGACATCCATTAAACGCATAATTGCCGATTGATTCTACAGAATCTGGTATTGATATCTCAGTTATATTCGTATTCGTGAATGCACCGTCATTAATTGTTTCTAGCCCACTAGGCAATTGAACTCTCACGCTATTTGCACTGATATAAGCAAACATCTGGGATCCAATTGTTTTTATTCCCGATTCCACGTAAATGTCAATGCCATCTGATTGTGAATAATACCAGGGCAATTGCATTCTGTTGTAGGAATCGGGTTCTATGCCTGAATTTCCTCTTATAATGTGAACTTCGTTTAAAGACTCACAATAGAAGGGATCATTACTCAAGTCTATGTCAATCGGCATTGTAAGGCATTTAATATTACCGTTTACGAATGCAGATCTTCCTACCTCTTTAACCGATTGTGGAATTGAGACATTGTGTAGTGAATCACATTCCATGAAGGCTTCTATTCCAATAGATTCCAAACCGTCTGGTAGTGAAATGGATGAGAGATTTCTACAGTGATAGAACATGTAGTCTCCTATGGATTTCACTCCATTGTTTATTGTAACTCTGATATTGGACGCTTCGGAATTGTACCATGGTGTCCAACCAATTCTACTGCCACTCAAATATGTTTGAGTAGTATAATCTGTACTGATTCCGGTTGTTCCAGGTGTAAAGGTGAAGTCGGTTACATTTGTACATCCTTCAAATGTGTTATTTTCAACTTCTAGATCTATAGGCATCGTCAATTTTGTAATTTTGTTACACCCGTAAAACGCACCAATTCCTAGTGAAGTCACAGTATTAGGTATTGTGACTTCACCAGTTTTATTCGATGGACAGACAATTAATTCTGTTATGTCCTTATCGTAGAGAATGCCATCTATTGACCGATAGTTTGGATTGCCAGTGCTTACTGTAATATTATCTAAGTTTTGACACCAGTAAAAACAACATTCTCCGATGGATCTAACATTGCTGCCGATATAAATTTCGCTTATTCCTGTTTGGCGAAATGCATCATCATCGATAATTTCTACCGAATCTGGAATTGTTATCTCGGTCATTTTATTACACGCATAAAACGCATTCCAGCCTATGTTCCTTAGGCCTTCATTTAATATGACTTTTTCAAGATTATATGAATGACTAAAACTAGTTGATTCGATACTTGTGATCCCTTCCTCTACAACTACGCTAGTTATGGTGGACTTATATTCATTCCATGGAGCATGTTCACTGCTTGGCCAATCCATCTCTCCATTTCCTGTAATTACCAGATTGCCTTGAGAGTCGAGAGTCCAGAATGCATTATCTCCGCATGAACCAGAGTCAATTAGCTCACTTTCAGCTGCTGCTGAGTCTACATGTGGAGAAATCACCCATAGAGCGATTGTTATTGCGAATAAAATTAACAAGTACCGTTTAATCGCCAAGTTATCGAACCACTTGAAATTTTCATTGTAGGTATAAACAACTTATCTTCATGCCAGAAGCACTTTGGCTTTTAACAAATATTGATTTGCCTTGAGGGGTTGTGTCGGAGGCCATCGGGGAGAAGTTCGAGCTCAGGGACCGCAGGAGGGCCTTCGGTCAGTACTACCTCGACAAGGGGCTGGAACTCACCAAGGTCTCGGTACTCATGGGCCACGACTGCACCAAGACCACGGAGCAGTACTATTGCAGAATCGGCGAAACTGAAGCCATTGCAGAAGCCAGAACCAAGTGGTGAATGCGGGCGTTAACGGGAAGATCTCATAAGGTTTGGAAGTCAGGAATAAGAGTGAAAGCACCCAGATTCACTCATCGGGTGCCTGGATAGGGAAAAATGAGTGCAGCCGCCGGGATTCACAACCCGCTATCCAGCATTCCCAATTTCGTTCAATTTTCTGTGGTCTGAGACCGTTTGAAAACACAGTTGTTCCAACCATCATGGGTTGAATTTCGGTGTTAACCTAAACGGTAAACCAGCCCGATTGCAGCTTTGCATTGCTACTTCTATGAAACTATTTCCAGGGTAAATCCCTGTTAAACCCTTTCCCAAACCTCTTAGAACACCTCAAAAGGAGGAACAAGATATGGCTGGAGAAAAAGCAGCGAACAACGGACAGAACGGAATGCAGAACGAGATCAGGGCCGCCTTCGGGCAGGTCAACGTCGAGAACGACACGTCCACGCAGAAGACCCCCATCATGAGCTTCAGCAACGGCAACGTCTACATCGGCCTCAAGCTGGTCTCCACCTTCGACCAGAAGACCAACACCAGGAGGGAGCCGGTCCCCAGGATCACCGCGTCCTTCAACGGCAAGTTCGTCGAGGTCCCCCTCAATGGAAAGTGGTGGAGGTCCTTCGCCGACTTCGTGGAGAAGATGGCCGTGGCGATGGAAGGTGTGGACCTTCAGAACTCCACCATCAACGACGACGTGGAGTACGCCAAGGACATGATGGCCAAGTTCAGGGCGAAGGAATGAGCGAAGGCTACCGCGTAGACCACTGGTTCCTCTGGGGCAACGGGGAGCTCAGGTCCAAGACCTACCGCTATCCGACCTACGAGGAGGCTCTGGAGCGCTTCGACAGGTGCTCCGAGGACGAGAGCTCCACCAGGGTCTCGCTTCGCAGGATTGGTCCCAAGAGGTCGTCTTCTGCATTGAAGGTGTGGGAGGCGCCCCTCTGAGGGCCGAGGGGGACGGGTCCGGACCGCCCGTCCCCTCGAACATCCTTACCCGGTAGGACACCAACCGGGAACATGTGTGAAACAAACAGGTGATCGACATGGCTCAGCCCAGGAAGCTGTCGCCCTCGGAGCTCTCCCAGATGATGTCCGGGATGAACCCCCAGAGGGCGACCCGCTTCTACAACAAGTGCATGACCAACCCCGACACTCCCCAGGAGAATATACTTCTCCTGAGGCAGTACAGGGACCAGAATCCCGACAGGTTCCTCTCCGACGACCAGATGAAGGGGAACAGGGGATTCAAGGGGTCCTGGACCTTCGGCAAGGGTTTCTCCGGCGGATACCGCGAGAAGTCGTTCAACAGGGTCTACGACTCCGACGGGTTCTCCTACGACCAGTACGGAAACAGATACGACAGCCGCGGGAACAACACCGCAGGCTACCACGACGGCGGATCCGAGCAGTTCCAGGGAAACTGGAGCCCCAACGGCTTCTCCGAGTACTACGGCGCCCACTCCCAGAGGCCCCGCTTCAGGAAGAGGAAGCCCATCGGTGCTCCGCGCTCGTACGACGAGCTCGGCCAGACCCTCATGTCCTTCGACAGCGACGTGGCCCGCACCAGGTACTTCATGAAGGTCGTGAACAACCCCGAGACCAACCCGGACACCCTGAACAACATCGTCAGGTTCAGGAACAACAACCCCCAGATCTTCGCGTCCGACGACGACGCGAAGGCGCACGGCCCCACCATGCAGCCCAGACAGGGATTCTGGTCGACTTTCTGGAAGCCCCAGGAGGAGTTCTCCTCCATGTCTCCGAAGAAGCAGAAGTTCTTCGTCAGGGCCTTCAGGGGGAGGAACCGCGCCCGCAACACGGCGTACGGACTCCGTGTCATGACCAACCCCTCCACTTCCGTGGAGGACAAGCAGGCCATGGCCGAGGTCGTGAACGAGAACCCCGGACTGTTCTTCAAGAACGCATCCAACAGCGGTGGACAGGGCAGGGACTGATGGAAATGGGCATCGGATTCGTTCTCAAGACAGCGGCAGCGCTGGCGGTCCTGCTGGCGCTCGTGGCTGTCCCCATCTGCTCCGACGGGTCGGATGCCGCGGTTCCGGAGTACTCCGCCGAGATCACAATCGATCTCGGCGAGCCCGTCACCATCGACCTCCAGGACTACCTGGAGGGCAACAGGTACAATTACTGCACCTACACCAAGTACAGCGGCACCAGCGAGCTACCTCCCGGGATAACCAAGGACGGCAGCATCCTGTCCGGCACACCGACGGAACTAGGCAACTACCACCTGCAGTTCAGGTTCAACAACGCCTCCGTATCCCTGGTGGCCGATGCCATCCTGAACTTCGATATCACCGTGACCGAGGTCCCCGAGAAGTTCACCGTCACCTACGACGCCGGCATCGGAACGGTCAACGGACAGAGGACATGGTCCGAGAGCATCACCGAGGACACCTTCGCCTCCCTGCCGGATGCGAAGTACTCCTCCGGTGCGTACGTCTTCAAGGGATGGTCCACGTCGGAGACATCCACGACCGTGGTCGACTCCCTGAAGGTCAACGGCGACATCACCCTGTACGCAGTCTGGGAGAGGCAGACCGTCAAGGTCGATCCCATCACAGCGACCATCACCAGCGGACAGTCGTCGACCATGCCGGTCACGACCGATCCGGAGGATGCCAGGCTCTCCATATCCGACCTCGGAGGCCTGTCCTCGTACAACGCCACCGTCTCCGGGAGGTACATCTTCCTGGACATGACGAACGTCGAGCCGGGAACATATTATGTGACGATCTCGGCCAGCTCCACCGGCTACTACACTGGTTCGGCGAAGGTCACCATCATGGTGCCCATCACCATCGTGAAGCCGATTGAGTACACCCTCTCGCAGGGCGACGTCTTCTCGTACACACCCGTCACGAATCCGTCCAACGCCTCCATCGAGCTGAAGTCCGTCCTCCTGGACGGCTCCCCTGTCGAGGGCAACGGAGGACTGTCGGTGAGCGGCAGGACCATCACGGGCACCCTGGAGAACCCGGGAACCTACGAGATCTCCTACCGCGCCTTCCTGGACGGCTATGTGGACGTGGACAACACAGTCTTCGTCTACGTCTCCGATTCATCCGAGAATCCAGGAACGGGATCGGTGTCTCTCGCTTCGGTCACCGCTTCTGCAAGGGCATCGGAGCCGAGGGTCTTCGACTTCGTGGCCATCGGCGGGCAGAACGTCTCGAACTATGTGTGGACTGTGGACGGCGAGGTCTTCGCCTCGTCGTCGGAGACAGCGCTGTACGAGTTCCCGTCCTCGGGGATCTACATGGTAGCATGCACAGCGAGGGGCTTCGACGGCACCGAGGTGACGATGGAGATCACCGTCGTCTGCACGGACAACTACCACCGCGAGGCCGCATGGTCCGGGGTCGAGTACGCGTACATCGTCGAAGGCGATGTGGGCGTCGAGGCACCAGACCAATGCCCCCTGAGGAAGAGCACCGAGACCATCGACGGCAAGGTGTTCACCGTGCTGTCGGGGACCCCCTCCGAGGGCGACATCGGCAAATCCTACGACGTGACCGTCGGGGAGGAGTCATGGACCGTCACCGTGTACAAGGCCGAGGCCTCTGCGCCCACGGCATCGTTCTCGGTGACCGTGGACGGCTACACCGCCAAGGCGGTGTTCACCGGGCTCCGCGCCTCGTTCCACATGTTTGACTTCGACGGGGACGGGACGTTCGAGGACGGCTCCGAGTTCAGGTACGACCGCCCCGGAAGGTACACCGTCGTGTGCAAGGCAGTGAACAACGTCTCCGAGGTGACATCCACAGCGTACGTCGAGGTGGACATCGTCCCCCAGGAGGATGCGACACTCGACGAGTTGACTGACTTCCACATCGGCGTGAACGAGAGGATGCATATCTCCATCTCCATGGGATCCACGGACGCTCTGTCCGTTTCTGGATCCGCGTCGTCCTTCGTGACCGTGGACGGGACCACCCTCATCGTGGCACCCACCGAGGCGGGCGTGTACGAGCTCATCGTCACGATAACCCACTCGGACGGCACGACCGACTCCAAGAGCGTGGAGGTCACCGTGAAGCAGGAGGGCCTCGACCCCGTTCCCGAGCCTCGCGGCGACTACACCCTAGCGATGATCCTGATCTTCGTCGTGTCCGTGGGACTGATCGCCGGTTTCCTGATCTACGACACCCGCACCGGGAAGGTCTCCGAGAGGTACCGCTCGTTCAAGGCGAGAACCAGGTCCAAAGTTCAGAGGAACGGCTCTAACGCCAACAGGTACGGACCTCAGTTCAACCAGAACAACAGGAACAACGGAGGCCGCTGGAGATGACCGATGTGCAGATCCCCGTGACCACCGTGTGGGACGTTGTGGCGGATGCGCTGGACGACCCCTGGTTCTGGGGCGTATCGATCGGTGCTACCATGGCATTCGCCCTGGTGTTCGGATGCCTTCACGAGAGGAGGCACCGCCGATGCCGATACCCGCGATAATCGGAACGATAGCGTCCGTCCTCGGATGGATAGGCATCGACCTGGGCATCTCCTGGCTGACCTCCGACTCCACCAACGTGGAGTACGTCCGCGGACTGGACTTCCCCTCCTTCATAGAGCTCTACTGGCTGTCGCTGCTCCTGTACGGGGCGGTGATGCTGGTCGGGCTATGGATAGCACTGCCGAAGAACGCAGGCGGGCGCGGCCCCCGCTATTGAGGCCGCATCAAACAGCTTGATACCATGAGTAAAACGAGTTACATCGCGGCCCTCGCAGCCGTCCTGGTGTCCGTAATCGCGGCTGTCTCGCTCGTACCAATGAGCGACGCGGCGGGAGAGGACCTCTCAGGAACATACGGCGAGGCCACCGTGATCGAGATAGCCCCGGGGTTCGAGTGGCGCTACACCCCCGAGTTCCCCGAGGATCTTACAGACTTTGTGACCGTGTCCCTCGAGGTCAACGACGGCAGCGTCGGATACGTCGACGGGAGCATGGTCATAGTGACCATACCCGAGGAGGCTGCCTCCGGCACGACCTACAACGTCGTCATCGAAGCTTCGATGACAGAGCCCGTCGAGCAGACCGCCTACCAGTACGTGAAGTTCGTCGTTGTCGACGGTCTCAGCGTCAGCGGAACCATCAACGACATCATCGCCGGTACCAGGATAGACTTCTCCCCCATCGGCGAGTCCGACATGTCCGGCGAGATCACCTGGACCGTCAAGTCCGGGACCGAGCTCCCCGCAGGTCTGGAGCTCGCAGATGGCAAGGTCTCCGGAACCCCCACGGGGATCGGACTGCAGACCGTCTCCCTTACAGCAAACTGCAGGGGAGAGACCGCCGATTTGGTGGTGACCTTCACCGTCTACAGCAAGATCGTCGGCGACTCCGAGGAGACCATCGCGTCCTACGGAACACCCGTCTCCTCCAGAACCATCACCAACGCCGAGGACATCGGCGTCACCTGGGCCGTCTCCGAGGGGACCCTTCCCGAGGGATTCTCCCTCGACCCCGCGACCGGAGTTGTCAGCGGATCCTCCGCCGAGGTGAAGGAGACCGTCGTCACCATCACCGGGACCAGCACCCACGGTCCCTCCCAGAGTGTGACCAAGCAGATCACCATCCGCTCCGAGCCCGACCTCGTCCTCTCTTCCGAGAGCAGCATCCTCACCTATCTGAACAACGCGAATGCGGTCACCGCTACCGTCGCAGCCACCCAGACATCCCAGATTTCCTGGCAGGTCTCCGGCTATGAAGGGGCGACAGTTTCCGACGGGATCGTCTCCGTCTCCAACCCCGCTACCGCAGGGATGGGACAGGAGCTCACCGTCACCGCGACCACCGCATACGGACAGACCGAGACCGCTCAGGTCGGACTCGACGTAGAGGACACCCTGAAGATTTCCGGCGACGACCTCGTCAGCGCCATCGTCGGCACTCCGAAGCTCACATCCGCATTCACCGTAAGCGGAGGATCCTCCAACACCCTTGCGGCATCCACCGAGACCGTCGGACTCACCGCAACCATCCAGGACAACTGTCTGAGCGTGCAGAGCGCTTCTCCGATGCAGGACGCCCAGGTAACCGTGACCGTCACGTCCGCCGCGGGACAGACAGCCTCCGCGACTGTCATCGTCGACGTGTACAACGTGCTCGTGTTCAGCTCCCAGCCCACCGGCGGAGCCGTCATCTACCCGATGTGATAGCATGACCGAGAACAGGAGCCTGCTGACCGCGTTCGCCCTCTTCGCCGCTGTGGCGATGCTCATGACCTGCGTCTGCCTCGTCTCCGACGAGTCCGATGCTGCGCTCGGAGCGTTCACCGGAGGGGAGAACCGCAGCAGCCCCACGAATCCCTACACGGAGATCGACTGCGACATCTCCGACCTGGAGGACAACTTCGGGTTCGACACCTACGAGCACATCTACTACGTGGAGCTCGGATCGAGGTTCGACATCACCGGCCGCGACCCGAACAGCGAGTTCCAGGGCTACGACAGCTCCAGGATGACCCTGGCCGACCCAGACAAGGAGTGGGACTCCCAGAACTTCTGGGGGTTCTTCACCGACACCGGTCAGGCGGCCATGGGCACCACGGAGGACTTCGCGGTCATCTTCGAGGTCGTATGCACCAACGACACCAAGGTCGAGGAGATCTCCGTCCAGGGGGCCTCCTCCGGCTCCACAACCATGGGGTACCGTCCCAACGGCACCAACGCCGAGAGGGACTTCCTGATCTACACCACTCCCAGATACAGCGCCAGCCCGGCACCGACCACCACCGTGACCGTCGAGCAGACCTCCGGGCGCGACGTGGCGAGCTTCGACCTGGGGATCTCGGCGTCGGGACTCGTCCCGCATCTGAAGATCACCCCGAAGGGCATCGGAACGGCCACGTTCCTGATCGAAGCCACCGACGGCGGAGGCGCATCGACAGTCTTCACGGTCAACGTCTCGGAGTACAAGAACGGGGTACTGACGTTCAACGCCAACGGCGGTTCGGGAGCTCCAGCATCCATGACGGACGAGTCCTACACGGGCAAGTTCTACTACGAGATCCCGCAGCAGGAGCCCACACGCTCCGGCTACGAGTTCAAGGGCTGGTCCCCTGACAGGTACGCGACGGAAGCGGAGTACTTCTACGACGGGCAGAACGACCTCGACTGGAGATACGACACATCCCTGGCATCGGACACCCTCTACGCTGTGTGGGAGCGCACAACCCAGACGTTCACCGCAACGCTGGAGTACAGCGCCAACGGCGGTTCGAACACTCCCACGAGCCAGACGGCCTCAATGACCGGGACGTCAGCTTCGGGATCCAAGTCGTTCATCGTGACAGATTCCGTTCCCGTGCGCGACGGGTTCGTCTGCGTCGGATGGGCCCTGTCCTCCGGAGCGACCACCGCGCAGTACCACGCCGGGGACTCCGTCTCCGTTGCATACGGTTCCAAGATCACGCTGTTCGCGGTCTGGGAGCAGGCCTCGATCACCATGACCGGGTCCCCGCAGGGATTCGGCGTGGTGGGGACGTCGTGGAGCTACACCCCGAACGCCAGCGTCGAGGGGTGCACGCTCACTGTGGGCGGAGCATCGTGGCTGGTGGTCTCCGGCGATACCATCGTGGGGACCCCGACCTCGGCCGGGACCTTCGAGATAACCGTAACAGCACAGAAGGCAGGCTACCAGAGCGCGACCCAGACATTCACCGTCCAGGTCCTGTCTAACCTGTCCTTCCAGTCCTCTCCCGAGGGAGGTGCGATCATCTATGCAGTCTAAGAATATCATCATGGCAGCGACGGCCCTGGCCGTCATCTCCCTCGTCCTGTCGGCCATCCCGCTCGATCAGGCATCCGCCGAGGAGCAGGACTACGACGTGGACTATGGGAGATTCTACAGCTACACGCTGCAGTTCGTGTTCGACGGGAGCAACGCCGAGACCATCGAGTGGGACTTCGGCGACGGCTCCCCGGTGTCGACGGAGTGGAACCCCTCCCACACATACGCCGAGAAGGGAACCTACTACGTGACACAGACGACAACCAACTCCTACAACGGAGGCTCGACCACCGTGGAGGTCTACAAGGTCAGCGTGATGGGATTCCCCGTCATCACCTTCGACTCCCTCGGCGGGCCCCAGGTCCAGGAGATACAGCAGACCGCCTACGGTGTTCCCGCTACAAAGCCGGCCGATCCCGTCAGGTCCGGGTACGAGTTCGGGGGATGGTTCACATCCTCCGACCTCTCCCAGGAGTACGACTGGTCATCCGACGTGAAGAGGTCCATGACACTCTACGCCAAGTGGACCCAGGTGAGCGAGGAGGTCCCCGAGACCTTCGAGATAACCTTCGAGGTGGACGGCGGTTCCATCACCGTACCCACAGCGACCGCCGACAGCGGAGCGTCTTTCGTCCTCCCGTCCTACGACGGCGAGAAGGAGGGGTTCGAGTTCGCCGGTTGGAGAATCGGAGACGACATCCTCCAGCCCGGGGACTCCGTCACAGTCACCGGCGATGTGAATGTCACCGCCGTCTGGAAGGAGGCATCCGTCACCCCCGGAGGGGATGACGACGAGCCCGGAGACGACCCCGGAGGCGACGAGCCCTCTGGCGATGATTCCGCCGACAGCAAGGACGACGGACTCTTCGAGATCCTCGTCCTGCTTGGGATCGTCGTCGTGGTGATCGTCCTGGCCGCGTATGCGTTCCACGTCCGTGGCAACGGAGGGAGGCGCTGAGATGTCCGCCTGGAGCTCCATCGCCAAGGCCCTGACCAATTTCTTCAAGGGAGGCGGAGGGAAGGTTGCCGCATCCGGAGCCGCAGAGGCGGCCCAGGCTGGAACCAAGGTGATCCTGACCTGGGGCAACACCGTCAAGGTCGCGGTCGTCGGATGCTTCTCCTACCTCTTCCTCACCGGAGGGCTGTCCAACGTGGTCTCCACCACATTGGGCATCCCCGAGGAGGTGGCGCAGGTGATCATCATCGTGGTGTTCGTCCTGCTCCTCGCCCTGGTCATCCGCTACCTGGTCAACTACGCCAGGGACAAGATGAACCTGAAGCAGGAGTACATCGACACCCCGATCTTCACGAGGCGCTCCGGGCAGGACCACGATAACCTGAGGACGGGACAGCAGTACATCGAGCCCTATCAGGGATACGACCGCCGCTTCTACGACGGCTCCGACTGGAGGAGATACAGATGATGTGGATTCCCCTCATGTCCGGGATCATCAACGCGGTGTTCATCCTGGACCTGATCGTCACCCTCACAACGGGCGACGACCTGGCCCACCTCCTGCTGGACGCATCCGGGAACACCGTCGCATCAGCCATAACGGAGAACATCCCAACGGACCCGGCGGTGTTCTGGCTGCTGTCCGGGTTCATCCTGGTGTTCGTCTGCGCCATCGAGTGCCTGCTGATCTACATCGCGTTCTACTCGGACATCAGCCAGTGCAAACAGGGCAAGGTGGTCAGATGATGAACATCCCGAGGATAATCGTGGGGCTCCTGCTCTTCGTCGGCTCGGCGTGGCTGGTGCCCCTGATATCCGGCATGCTGAACGTCGGAGAGGCCCTGGTGTTCTCCACCATAGGCAGCGTCATGGCGTTCGCCGGAGGGATGATCCTCTATTCGGGGGTGAGACCGTGTCAGCGCTGGTACTGATCCTCTGCCTGATCGGAGCGTTCCTGGGGTTCCGCTGGAGCTTCTCCAGGTGCCTAATGAAGGCCCAGACGCAGGTGAGCGATGTACTCTGACGATCAGTCTAGGGACATCGGTCCGACGGATGTCTCCATGCCTGGGCCTCAGGGAGATGCTGTCCCCGAGCAGGCCTATGCGGACGTGCCCAGGGAGTCCCCGTGGAGGAAGGTGGCGGCTGTCGCCGCCACCGTGTCTGCCGGGTTCTTCGGCGTGTACGTGGTGTGGAGGATGTTCGGCACCGACGCTATCGTCGACGCCCTGCAGGAGTACTGGCCAGTCCTCTTGTCTCCGATAGCCGGCGCCCTGCTGGCAAGGTTCGTGGTCAGATCCCTGTACCGCCCCTCCGGCAGGGTCCTTGTCCATCTGGATGTGGAAAACCATCTCCTGAGGGCGGTGTTCGTGCCGGACGACATGTTCCGCTACATCCAGCAGACTGGGAACAACGTGGTGTACCACACCGTGTCCGGCATCCCCGTCTACCTGGTGGAGGGCATGGACCTCGAAAGAGGGATGGTGGACTACGGCTGGGTCCACACCGAGAACGCACTCGTGGTGATGACGAGAGAGGACGCCTACCGCAAGTGGTATTCGGTCCTGAATCAGGTCATGGAGGAGAACCTCGAGCTCATGGTGCATCCGAAGGTCATCGGCCTGGGATATGCCAGGTCCTCGCTGAGGAAGCACCTCGACAGGATCTCCTCGGCCCTCGGTCTGATCGAGGCGGACTACGAATCCCACGACTCCGACGAGTCGGTCCCGGAGGACTACCTGGACTTCACCGTGAACCCCAGGGATACCAACGGCAACCGTCCCCGTCAGGGGATGAGCCAGCATCGCGGAGGTGATTCCGATGGGCGCCAGTAAGGCGGTCGACTACATCTCCAGGATGGAGCACGGCGTGATCATCGCGGTGGGCAGTGGTAAGCAGGGCAAGTCCTGCTCGCTGCACTCGCTCATCGACCTGTGCTGGCACACCCGCCCCGTGTACCTACTGGATCCCATGGAGTACGACGTCTCAATGTTCCCAGGATACCGCAGGGTCTCCGACCCCAACGACATCCCCGTCGGCTCAGTGGCTGTGATAGAGGATGTGAACAGGGTGTTCCACTCTAGGGGCTCCGGGAAGGATGCGACACTCCAGCGCTGGTTGGGGATCATCTCCCACAAGTCCACCGTTGTGTGCATCACCACCCAGTCCATGGCCGGCACGGACATAGAGTTCGTCAGGTCCCAGGACGCCGTGGTCATGTGCAAGAGGATGCACGACGAGGATCTCGCTTTCGAGAGGCCGGAGTTCAGGATGAACCAGGTTCTCGCGAACATATGGATCGAGGAGTCGATAAGACAGCATCCCGATCTGGAACCCAGGAGCTGGTGCTTCTTCCCCCGCTTCAACGAGTCCGTCGCGATACCGAAGGTCTGGTGGTGGTCCTACAGGAACAGCCACATGCTCAGGGACGTGAGACTGTGAGCTTCAACGTCACCACCGATCCGGAAACGGACAGGATGCTCTCATTGAGGGCTTCCTCCAAGGTCCCCCTCCCCAGAGAGATCGCCCTCTGCGACCCCAGGGACGCGAGGGAGTACTTCTCCTGGATAGCCGTGTACGAGGCCTTCGGCCTTGCAGACCACCCGTTAGTGCAGCTCCTCGGCAAGAGGAGGCTCGACGCAGCGATGGCGAGTGCCGTCAGCAGGGCCGAGCATCTCGACCGCGTCGCCCACTACGGCGCGTGGCTCGGGAACGAATCGGTGCGTATAGTCGACCTGGTGTCCCCCACGCAGGACGACCCGAAGGGGAGATGACGGTGCCGTCCCGGGTATCCCCCGCGCCGTCCCCGGCGTTTCGGCGGCGGAGCGCATTAACGCAAAAAAGAACCGCCATCCGGCGGTTCTTTTTTGCGCTCTGATTTCCTTTACAGCAGTGAGAAATTCACGATCAGGCCCGCGAACACGATGGACACCATGCTCAGCAGCTT
>ERZ779877.279-NODE-279-length-58860-cov-5.263430_pt1 | contig 58860 bp, 52 predicted proteins | sample MGYA00511556_ERZ779877 | MGnify/ENA primary metagenome ERZ779877 (study PRJEB29588, sample SAMEA2159338) | human gut metagenome | biome: human gut; feature: human-associated habitat; material: faeces | place: Denmark | collected 2008/2010 ... | reverse complement strand
GGCACCTTCCTTGAATGCCGCATCATAGCGTGGCGGCGCTTCATGTTTTCGTTCTGTGAAGCACTTATAAGTACACCCACTCTTAAATCAGGCAATAGACCATATTCGATGAATATAAAATAACGCAACATGAGGCTATGTCTCCGAAACTATTAATGGAGGCATAGCTATTTTTTCTCTTGAAATAATCTCTCCGATGTGGTATAATGATAACTGATACATAAAGCATGACCAATTGTGAGGTGATTGCTATGAATATTGCTATCGTTGATGATGAACCTGTATTCTTAAAACAACTTCATAACAGATTAAGAGAAATGAAACTCCCCGACTGCGAAATACACGAATTTACAAGCGGGAGAGACTTATTGAGTTTCTATGTCAAGGGAATGTATGAAGTCATCATACTCGATGTTGAAATGCCCGATCTGACCGGATTGCAGACCGCTGAAAGAATCAGACAGATAGATGGTTCAGTTATTATTTCTTTCCTGACGAATTATGCCGAATTTGCCGTTAAGGGCTACGATGTGGGAGCGTTTCGCTATATATTGAAAAATCAGCCAGACTATGTATATACCAAACAGCTAAATTCTATCATTGCTGAGTGCCAGCAGCGATTTAGAACTTTCACTTTCAATAATAAAAATCTGTCATTCAAGTTCAGGCTGACAGATATTCTTTACTTTGAGGGACATAGAAGAAAGGTATCACTATTCACAGTTAATGGTGAATTGGAGTACGGCGGCGATTTTTCAACTGTGTGTGGCGAGTTGTTAAAGTACAATTTCGCTATTATAAACCGTGGAATACTTGTAAATCTTGACCATATACAGAATATTACCAAGTACGATATTATTCTAAGCAACGGCAGAAAAATCCCCATAGGCAAAACATATAAAGATGAGATAGTTGCTCGCTATCTTAACTATGCAACAGGGAGATGATCGAGTTGCCCGTATTGATTGAAAATATCATTGAGATTGTCAATGTAGCAATTGAAATGATGTTGGTATTCTTATACTTTTCCTTGTTGAGTAAGGCAAAAGTTAATAAAGCAGTTCTTTATCTGTCGTATCTTCTTTCTACTGTAATACTGTCAGCGACAGTTTTGTTGACAGATAATATTTTAGTGTATCTGATTACAACCATTATTCTTATTAGCTCCATGTCCTTTATTTGTTATGATGATTCAATCCGTCATAAAATATTTTGGAACATATTGTTTTTACTGATTATATCTATATCTGAACCTATTGTGATTGGATTACTTTGCATTGCTAATATGGGAACACCAGATGAATTCTTAGAGTCTGGTTTAGGACGTTATCTCGGAATGGTAGGCACAAATATAATTTATTTATGGCTTATAGGATTGATGCACCGCATAATAAACAAAAAAATTCGTGAACTGCCGATAAAATATTGGATATTGATAATAGTTATTCCAATCATAAGTATTTTTCTTTTACAAACAATGCTTGATGGATTTGTTGGCAGCAACACTTATAGTTATGTTTCTTTGGGCGTTTCTCTTGCAGGAATTATCTTTATAAACCTTGCTATGTTTAATTTCTTTGAAAGTTTTGAAGATAAGATAAAGTTAAAATACCTTGAAACAATAAAGCAACAGGAACAGGAAAACTATAAGCTGCTTACCCTGTCATACAAGCAAGTACGAGAGTTTAAACACGATATTGAAAATCAATTTTTAGTTCTGAATGATATGTTGGAAAACAATGATACTGATTCTGCTAAGGAATATCTTGTCAAGCTAAGCTCATTTGTAAGGCTTGCTAACAGACTCTGCTATACTGGTAATAATGCCGTCGATTCTATTGTGAACATCAAGGGTTCTCTTGCTCAGACATACGGTATAGAGTTTATTTGCAAGGTCAATATCATAACAAATATCAAGGCAGACGAATTGGAGTTGTGCCGTATCATCGGAAACGCTCTTGACAATGCAATAGAAGGTTGCCAGAGAGCTGGTGTATCACATAAGCATATTTGGATAAGCCTAATGGAAGAACGAGAGAAGCTATTTATTGTCATTACAAATACATCAGATAAGGTAGATACATCTGTTTTAACATCAACAAAGAAAGAACAAGGGCTTCACGGCATAGGGATAAACAGTATCAAATCCTCCGTTGATAGATTGGGTGGGTTAGTAAGTTTCGATTATGATGACGGAATTTTTAAGCTGAACATTATGGTTCGTAATTGTTTACAAATTTAACTATTTGCATTTCGGGACAAGAAGACGACATTTGGGGACACTTTGAGACCTTTTTTCTCAAAACCTATTGAAAAAATTTGCAACTTGTGTTATGATTTTTGCAGGAAGTGATTCAGAAATGATTTCAAAACTTGCAAAAAGCATAGCACACTTTTTTGTGGTTCAGAACATAACGGAAGAATCCAAAGAGGTGATCTACGCATATGGAATGGAGCTGCTGATCTCTGATGTGCTGAATACCATTATCGTCCTGCTGATTGCTCTGTTTTCCCATACGCTGCCTGCGGTTGTTGTATTCATAGCCGTATTTATGGGGTTGAGACAGTTTGTAGGTGGGTTTCACGCTAACAGTCATCTTAGTTGTATGTTCACGCTTGTCATGGTGATGATGGTTTTCTCTTACGACATTTGCAATGTAAGCGGACATATTACGCCAATATTCAGCATCAGTTTCATAATGATAGCATTACCAATCATTCTATGTATTGCTCCCGTTCCGCATCCGAATAAACCGATGTCAGAGGAAAAGAGTGTCAAGCTAAGGAAAAGAAGCTGCATCTTAGCTGTTACCCTATCCGTTGTCACGATTGCACTGCTTGTATTCCAATATCAAAAACTAAGCCTTTATGTATCAAGCGGAATGCTGCTGTCAGCAATCATGGCACTGCTCGGTCACTTTTTGAATCGGGGTGATAACAGTAAACGATGATAAGGAAAGAGAAAAACGGAGTATTTTGGCGATTGTAATTCTTGCTCTTGTAAGGCTGGTGCTGTATATCTCAAATGGCAGCGTTTGCGGTATTACGTTTTATCAACCGAAAGAGCCTGACTTATCTGAACTGTTTGAAAGGAGGGATTTGTAATGAAAAAGCTGATGAGCATAGCAAAGAAGGCTTCTACGGCACTGGCGGCTCTTGCGCTGGTGGTAGCTACCACATCAGTTCCGAGTGCTTGCTTCCATTGGTTCGCACAACCTGTAGAGCCAGAAGAGCTGAGAAACTATGTAAACAAGAAATAATTGGCAACTGTGTGTTGCAGAAAGGTGGTATGAAATGGTTAAGAATAAGATTTTGAAACGTATCGTGGCAGGTCTTAGCTGTATTGCGTTATCTACAACTATGCTTACGAGTTTACCTGCTTTTGCCGATGATTATGTTGACGAATATCAATATTACTCAACGTTAGATCCTAATGGTGAAGAGTACCAAGAATGGAAATCAAATCTGGCAAGTTCTGCTGTAAGTGTTCCCCAAAATAGAATGCTTAAAAGTATTCTCAAAAATAATACTTTAATAGCAAATGACTACATTGAGTTCAACACTGCAAGTAATGGTCACTATACTATTGGTACAATAGGAGGAAACCCTAACAGTTCAACTGATGATAATAAAAAGATGCTTTTCGGTCATCCGGGTGGAGGAACATCAAAAACAACAATTGTTGTTGGTGAAAGCATAAATGAGTTTACATCATCAAATGTAACTTATGATGCTGATGGTTCTAAAAGTGTTTCCAAAGCTTCTTATGATGGTGTTGATGTCACACAAGAACTATCTATTATTGAGAATTCGGCGACTGGACGAGATGATGTTGTTAAGATTAAGTATATCGTCAAAAATGATACAGAATACGCCAAACAAGTGGGCATAAGAATTATGATGGACACTATGCTCGGTGGTAATGATGCTGCGCCATTCAGAGTAAACGGATCTGATGTAACAACTGAAACCGTATATTCAGGTTCTAATATTCCGCAAATATGGCAAGCCTTTGATTCCGCAACTAATCCCGGTGTAGTAGCACAAGGTACATTCTACAAATCGGGAGACAGAAAACCTGATAAAGTACAATTTACTAATTGGGGAAATGTAACAAGTACGCTATGGGATTATGTGACTCAGCCAGGACGATCTAATGGAGATAGTGCAGTATCCATCACATGGAACAAAGATACTTTCACCAGTGGTGAAACACGAGAATTTGTTACCTATTATGGATTGAGTGAGTTAGAACAGAATTTAATTCCTCCGTTAGCATTAAGTGTATACGCTGATAATAAGGTTAGTATTTCCAATTTTAATTATGATGATATAAATGCAAATGTATATTTGGATAATATTGGAGATGGCGATGCGACAGATGTATCGATAAAAATCACTGCTGATAACCTTGAACCAAAGTATGGAACCTCACTTACACACAATTATTCGGTAATAAAGCCAAGTAAAAGCTATTCAATTCCTTTGAAATTTATAGTTCCAACAGATTCAAAACATAATTCTGATATAAATGCAAAATTGGATTTTGAATTATCATACAAAGTTGCCAAGACCGGTGATACAGAAGTAAAGCGAATAACCAAAAACATAACAATTCCTAAATTGAAAAGAGCCGTTGTAGTAGTACCGGGAATAATGGGAATAGATCTTGCAAAAACATCAAATGATGAAAGTGTATGGGGATCTTGGATTGAACAGCCAAGTAACTTTGATGATGTTAAAAAAATTCACAATGCGTTCCAGTCGCTCAAATGCGATTACTACGGTAATAGTAATATTGAATTATATCCTGTTAATAATTATGGATATGATGATACTTATAAAGGAATAATTGAATCACTAAATAATGATACTGATATTTCTGATAAGTATGATATCTTATTTTTCCCGTATGATTGGAGAATGGGAGCGCAAATAACGGCTAATAATCTTCATGATCTTATTAGTGATTATAATGAGGTAGTTTTTGTTGCACATAGTATGGGTGGTATTGTTACAGAAAAATACATTTCGGAATATGGTGCTGATAATATTTCTAAACAAATAACTGCCGGAACACCATTTTGGGGTGCGCCAACGATGCTTTGCGTTTTAAGCACTGGTGATTTATCATATATCATAGGAGGACTCGGGGTAGCAGAATCATTATTTACTTCATTTGAACTTCCAAGTGTTTTGGTGAATTTAGGCAGTTGTTATGATTTGTTGCCAAATAAAGATTATACAGATGACTGGCAGTGGATATATTCATATAAACGAACTTATGATCATTGGTATGATTATTTTATAGATAACGGCAATTTTACGTATTTTACATTTGACGAATTTGATGAGCTGATTTCTGATGATTATAATAATTATCTTTGGATAGATGGAAAATATAACCATAGCCGCATAAAAATATCCCAAAACAATACTAATAATCTGAAAAGAATAGCATTAGTAGGAAGTAATAGAAATACCATTTCAACTATTCAACATTGTCCTGGCGATAGAGGATTGCAATTCGTTCCAGAATATGGTATTGGCGATAGTGTAGTTCCAATTGAAAGTGCAACAATGAATTTTAATCACGATCTTTTGGATATAAAAATCTTTGATCAAGATCATATGGGGTTAATACAGAGTCAGGAATGCATAGATGAGATATTAAAAAACATAAAAGATACAAAATCATTTATGAAGCTGCCCATGAGAACAAAAATGGCAAATAACAATCTTACATCTAATGCCATAGAAGAAACCAAGACACTTTCAAATAAGCTTGCTATTTCAGGTTATTTTGATTTATTCTTTTCAAACGAAACCTGTTCATATTATTACACAAATTCAGAGGTTCATGAAGGGAATAATTTTAAATTTGACCCTTTAACATCAGTTGGCAATCCGATTTTACTGGCTCAATTTGCTGATGATAATTATGATTGTAAAATCAATTCACTTGCTGATCAAAACACTGATATTATGTGCAATATTGATGGAAACATCTATTTGTATACCAATATCTCTGTGAATAGTGGATCTGTATTATTCTTAAATTTATCAGATGGTTCATTTTTTATTAACATTGATCTTGATAATGATGGTGAAATAGATACAACTGTTACGCCAACTATCAATCCAGGGGTAATTCAAGATGATGAGAAATCACCTGAAATAACAGTAGAATCTTGCAATGCAGGTATTAGTAACTCAAATACTATAAATCCCAATATAGTTATAACTAACAACTCTGACAAGCCTTTAAAAATGAGTGATATAACTATAAATTATGTATTTAATGCAGACAATAAAGAAAACCTTGAATACCATTGCGACTGGCTTGCTGTAGATAATCAATACTTAGGTAATACTTCGGTTTGTGAATTTGTTAATGACGATTACGGAAATACATATGCAAAAATCAAATTTAATACCGATGTTGAACTTCAACCTAATAAACAGTTTGTAATCCATTTTAGACTAAATGCAGCAGATTGGTCTAATTGGGATACATCGAATGATTATTCAATGGGAACAGAACAGCTATTGCCAAATGATAAAATAATTGTTTTTTATAATGAACAGCTTATAAGCGGTGTCCAGCCTTGAAGTAGAGGTTGAAGCAATGAAAAAAACAATTATAATTATAATTATATCATTATTAGTTACGGCAGGCACTTTTGTTTTATCTAAGTATCACAACAGAGATAAAATGATGACTCAAATGAATAAAGATATACAAGATTATTATTATATAAGCTGTCCAAATGGAAATGAGCTTGACATCAAGCAAAAGAGCAGTAATGAATATCAATACTCTATTCTTAGTTATCCTTTTAGCACAACAGAATACACTAACAAATTTACATTCAGATTAAAAGTGAGTCTTGATCAGAAATTCATATTTGAAAAAATCGGCTTATTGACAGGCACAAGCGGAGTAAACGCAAATACAGACTTTCCTAATTGTCTTATTAAAGAAAATGATTCTTCTCAATATCAACGTTTTTTTCTCCCCACGCCAGAAGAAGATAATGATGTTTCAACAATCCTTGGCGAAGGCAAAATATATGTATCATTCAAGAATGCAATCAATTCATCAGATATATCATCTGTAATAGATGAATATAGTGAATACGGAACAGTGACATGGCTTTGGGTCGATACTTACAATGATTCTGATTCAACACTACCAACGATTCAAAATCCTCAAAATGACGAAAGAGGAGTGTATGGTATCCCGTTGTTCTATGCTGGCGAAAAGCTCATTTCACCATTAGATAAGTTTGTTAATATAATAAATGATAAACACGCTTATTTGGAAGACGAATTTGAAAACATAAGAAACGGTATTAATACAGGTAAAGATACTATTAAGCAATCTGATATTAATATTATAGGTATTGTTTTATTGTCCCAAAAAGATTTGAACCGTAGTGCCATAATAAACGAAATCGCCATAAAGGGAAATGTCTATGTAGTTAACTAAACTATAAATTTATTGTTATCTTGTTTTATTGCCAAATACTATATTTTTCGTTCCACACAAGTCTGAATAGGCATTGTGGGGCACACCACAACAGGCACAAACTCTATTGGAACTGAATAACCGCAAGCCCTCGGAAATGCTCTTGTAAGCGTTTCTGAGGGCTTTTTCTTTTCAGCGGTTAGAATTCCGCTCCGCAGGCTCGGATAGTGATGTGTGGCATTTCCGTTCGCCTGACGGTCAAGCTGAGGTCGGCTCGGTGATGCCGTGACGGAGTTCATACTCACGCACACGGCGGTAGAAAGTATTTGCTGACATATTCATTCTCCGCATAAAGTCCCTGCCCGTGATGTGCTTGGCTCTCCATTCCCCATAGAGCTGACCGAACCTCGTCCAGTCGGTGGGGATAGGCTTTCGCCCGGTGTACTTGCCCTGAGCCTTAGCGATCTCGATGCCCTCACGCTGTCGCTGTTTGAGCTGCTCACGCTCCAACTGTGAGAGTGCAGCGAACACGGTGAGCATAAATTTGCCCGCAGGAGTGTCGGTGTCAATTTTCTCCTTGTGGCTGATGAGCGTTACTCCCTTGTCTGTGAGGGTGTCGATGATGTTCAGCAAGTCCTTTGTGGAGCGTCCCAGACGGCTGATACTCTCGATGTAGAGGGTGTCACCCTCACGCACATAGTCAAGCATTGCCCTGAGCTGAGGGCGGTCGGTGTTCGCTCCTGACAGCTTCTCGGAGAAGATGCGGTCAACCTGATAACTGCACATGATCTCCTGCTGTCTCGCTGTTTCCTGATGCTCCGTAGAAACACGGATATAACCTATTTTGCTCATAGTTGTTGTTTCCTTTCTTTATTCAAGTGTATTTTTATTTCTATGTTTAGCCTGTGTCCTCTGACGGCTTTTCTCACGCTCACGCTTCATCTGCTGTTCGTTGATGTACTGGCGCACCTGTCGGGTGTACTTCTTCGCCGTTTCACGCTTGGTGAGGAATGCGGTATGCTCGACATTAAGCCTGTTCCACTTCGATTTCAGCTTGTTGGACTTCTCCAAAAGGTCAAGCATCGTCGGCGGTTTGCCGTCAACAGCATACTTCTTGATATGCTCCTTGATGTACTTGACCGTCTGCTCGTAGTCCTCGATAGTGGCGGCATTTTTCTTCTTGAAACGGCTCTGCGACCAGCCCGATTTGCCCTGATACTCCTTGTAAACAGGCTCCAGCTCGTCACGGTGCTTCATCTTTGCAATGAGCGTGTCGATAGCTGTAAACTTCTTTTTCAGATCGGCACGCTCAGTTGTGTGGTCATCGGAGTGAGGTGTATTGAAGAAGAATCCAGACAGCTCGCTGAATGACATAACGCCACCAGCTTCAAGGTCTGCGATGATTTCGTTTGCTCTGCCCATACCTCTGATAGCTTTCCACGGATCTTCTTTCTTTTCAGGTGCTTTACTCTCCGTAGGTGTGGGCTGTGGTGTCCGGGCAGACGGTTCAGGCTTCGGATTGATAGCAGTTGCGTTAAGCATATCAAGCTGTGCCTGCCGTCTTGCTCGTCGGGCTGCAAAGAACTTCTCCACCTGTTCCGCAGCAGCTTTTCTCTTTGCGGTTTCACTTGTTTCGGTGATAGTTTCAGGCTCGGCAGATTGTTTCGGCTTTGTCGGTGCGGTGACTGTCTGTGTCGGCTTCGGCTCGGTCTTTGGAACAACAGGCTTCGGCGCTTCGATAAGCATATCGGGAGTGACATTCGCCGCTGACAGCTTTTCCTGTATCTCCGCTATCTGCTCGGCTATGCGTTCGGGGGTGAAGTCTGCGCCCAGGGTGTCGGCTCTTGTAAACTTCTGTTGACCGTCACCTGATAAACGGAATTTCAGCTTGACCTTATTGCTTGGCTTGTAAACATATTCGATACTGCACTCCGAACATTTTTCAAGAAAATCCTTGAAGTCACGGCTGTAAAGCATGACCTCCGCAATCCTGACACGGAGCTTATCTTTCCACGACTTGCCCTCTTTCTGCATATTCCTCTCAAAGTGAGATACCCCATGTCCCTTTTCAGGCTCGGAGATAACAGATATACCGTGTTCAGCACATATCTCGTCCGAAATCTCACGCAACTCTGCCCACGCTCTTTCAGACTTTCTGCCTTGATTATGCTCGGTGGTAAAGCTCAGACCGTTATACAGATTTGTGTTGTTGAAAATGATGTGGCAATGCAGGTGCGACTTGTCATGATGAACAGCAATGACATACTGATAATCGCCTTTCAGATAACGGTCGCACAGCTCCTCTCCGATCTGCATAGCTTGTTCGGGCGTGACTTCACCGGGGGCAAAGCTCTGTATCATGTGGTAGGCAAGGATTTGGGTGCGTCCTGTTCCTGTGTTTCGGACGGCTCGGAAGTCCTCGCTTGCTCCTGCGCTATCGGCTCGGCAAGCATAAGAGTTGACATATAAACCGTCGATGGTCTTATCATCTCTTGTGATGTAAGCGATCGCTGCGCTGACTGTTGCCCTGATCGTATGGATAGAAGTGTATGCCAAATTTCGTTTACCCCTTTCTTTATCTCGGTAATATCCTCGGCATAGATGTGACCTGTGCTGTAAAGTCGGACAAGTATCTGGTTGATGTTTGCTCCGATGCGTTTCATCAGACGGTTACACTCGGCAATTTCGGAACGGTCGGGCGTGAGATCAACCCTCGCCCGAACACAATCACGGATATACTCGGTCTTGTTCTTGTAACCGTACTGCTCACACTTGGAAAGAATGTCCTGCATTTCCGATTCGGTGAAACGAACATTGAGGGTGTAGGACTTCTTCTCCTTCTTGCGTTTCAGGTACTTGCGTTCATCGTCGGTAAGCTGGCTCTCGTCCTTGTCGGCAAGGCACTTGTCAAGGTCGGCTCTGACCTCTTTGTCAAGTGCGTGATTGATTGCTCCCTCGTAGGTCATACCCTCAAACTCCATAGCCTTGTGTTTGGGCGGTCTTCCACGCTTCTTTTTCTCGGTTTTCATAGTGGTGTCTCCTTTGTTTGTATTTCGGCGTTAGCCGATTTTCTTGACCGCTGTGCGGTCGTTTCGGGGCTTGGGGTGTCCCTAACAAGCATTTGGTATTTTCGCTCGCTGTGCGGCGCAAAATACAATGCTTGTTATTTTTGTTGCGCTGTAGCGCTATTTTCCAGCCTGTGGGATTTTCATATCACTCAGGCTTTCGATGCTCCGTCAGCGAATTTGGAGCTATGCGACTTAAACTCTCCGCCGCTTAGGTCGGCGGTCATACTCGCTCACGCTTCTGCGTGATGCACTCAATATCATCACTCTTGAAATTGTAAACTGGCTCAGCGCAGTTATTGCGCAGTCTGGGCGGCAGTCCTATGAAATATGCTCCCATAAGTTAATACCAAATTATTGACCGCTTCGTTAAGTATACCGCAGAAAAATTTTATGATGAAAATGATATGCAGGGGTGCGTGTGATCGTCACAACGTCAAAGCCCTTCACTTTTCTACCGGTGTTTTTGAGAAAATGGCGTTGTTTTTCAGAAAAGTTTACACTTTGTTCATGACGGTTCTCCCTTGTGCCTAAATTCAACAGCATATTTCTATACAGAATGTGAATAGGTCACGGCGGCACTCGGATAAAACCCCCTCTATATATACAAGCACGTTCAATCAGGAAACGGGCATGATTTTTATAAAAATAGTTGCTCCGTGATAATAATTCTCCGTATTGAATAAATCAGAAATGGTGACCTATGCAGTATGCAGTCAATGTGATATGGCGCGGATTTGCAATGCTCGGTCTGCTTTCTGCAAAATTCCCCATAACAATTTCACGAATGAAGAAGTTTTATGGCGCACTCAACTTCTTGCGCAATGCGAATAGACTTTTGCTGTCCGAGAATGCTATAATATTAGCATAGGGTATTATCCCTAAATCCAATACATTGGGAGGTGATGAGAATGAGTAAGAAAGCTAAGACCGAGGTTGATGAGAAGTCCGCTGTTATCATTACGGATGCTGTTCTTGCGGAGAATCAGGCAAAGCTCGACAGCTACGAAAAGTCTATCAAAGCTGTGCAGGAGCGCAGGCGCAAGGTCATCATTGATAGCAAGCTCTACACCTACGATAAGCTCTCACAGCTTTACGGCGGTGCGGAGGGACAGGCACTTCTCGATGCTGTGACTGCGGAGCATACGCTGATCGGCAAGCTGACAGCAAGCGGTATGACCTATGAGCAGATTGGTGAGCTGGCTGACGATAGTTCTGCCGATGCTGACAACAGCTCGGACGAAAGCTATTCCGAAAAGTACGCTAAGCAGATGAGCTTTTCAGAAACAGATCATTCCTATTCGGAGTAACATATATTCCGACAACAAAACGATTGCTGTGTAAGGGACGGCTCTGCCGTTCCGTACAGCACCTGTGCAGGCGTAACGCCCCTGCAACAAAAAGCCATTGCGTGTAGAGATAGATAATCGCAGGCGGAAAGGAGACACTTGCCAAGAAAAGATACAGGATTTACTTTGGCTGAGCTGAATGAGAGATATAAAGATAAGCCGACCAGCAAAGCCGTGTACGAAGTGGACGGTCAGCGTTATGCTGTGACAAGTCATTTCGTGGGTGAAAAAGACCTTGATAAGGTGCTTTATGAACTTGCTTTCAAAAGAGCGTTTCAGAAAACCGAAAAGAACTAAAAAGTTTTGAAAAAAGACTTGCCATATTCGGTTTTCTGCGCTATAATAGTTGTATCATCGAATATGGTTTGCTTTGATTGGAAAGGAGTTATTATGGCAAAGCAAACTACTTACAATGTCGGGATCTATGTGCGTTTGTCGCAGGAGGACGAACGTGCGGGCGAATCCCTTTCGATTGAAAATCAGAAGAAGATGCTGACGGAATATGTCAGCAAGCAGGAGGGGTGGAATCTTATCGAGATATGCGAGGACGATGGCTATTCGGGAACAAGTTTCGATAGACCAGGTATCAAGCAGATTCTTGATGATGCAAAGTCGGGAAAGATAAATCTTATCCTCTGTAAAGACCTTTCACGTTTCGGAAGAAATTATATCGAGGTCGGTCAGTATATAGATTACATTTTTCCTTCATTCAATATCCGCTTCATCGCCCTGAGCGACAATGTAGACACGCTTGACAGAAACAGTTCGGCAATGGATCTTATGCCTGTGATGAATTTATTCAACGAATGGCACGCCGCCAACACGTCAAAGAAGGTACGCAGTGTCATGGCAGCAAATTCTCGGCAGGGCAAGTATCTGGCGGCTTCAGCTTCTTATGGTTACATCAAGGCAGATGATGAAAAGCATACGCCCTTGATTGATGAAGATGCCGCCGTTATCGTAAGACGTATATTTGAGCAGAGGGCAAGAGGGTTAAGTCCGAAGCAGATCGCTATACAGCTTAACAAGGACGGCATCGCAACTCCCTCGGATCATCGTTATCAGCTTAAAGGCAAAGATAATCCCCTTGTGACTTCACATCTGTGGAATGATTGTATGGTGCGTGGCATTCTTAACAATGAGATTTATATCGGAAATCTCGCACAGCAGAGAGTGACAACGGTATCCTACAAAAATCACAAGCAGATACGCAAGGACAGGTCGGAATGGATAGTGATTGAAAATAATCATGAACCTATCATTTCAAGAGAGCTGTGGGACAAGGTTAGAGAGGTTGACGCATCGGTGAGTATCGGCAAGACAACAAAAGAAGGCGTGATTCTTCCGCTGTCAGGATTTATGTACTGCCCAGACTGCGGTTACAAGATGAAAATGAACAGAACCATGCACACCTCTAAGAAGCGTGGAACATATGAGACTGTCAGCTATCGCTGTGGTACTTATGTTAGAAGCGGAATGGACGGCTGCACTCCTCATTCCATTTTGGAAAGAGTAATTTCACAGATTGTTGTTGACGATATTAGAGCAAAGGCACGACTTGCCGTTGAGGACGAGGACGCACTCCGTGAAGCCGTTAGAAAACGCAGACAGGCTACTGCCGATGCGGAGAGCCAGCATAACAGCAAGGAACTCCATGAGGGTGAGAAAAGGCTTGCACAGCTCGAAACGCTTATCAGTAAGACCTATGAAGAAAAGCTCCTCGGTACTGTACCCGAAGAACTCTGCGTGAAAATGCTGAATCAGTATCTTGATGAGCAGAAGATGCTGAGAGAGAAAGTCGCTGTACTGAAAGAAAAGTGCGAAACCGCTGAACAGGCTGAAAAGGATATTGACAGATACATTGAAAATATCAAGAAGTATGTCGATATTCAGGAGCTTACCCGTGAGACTTGTTTGGAGCTTATCGAGTACATCGTGATTGGTGATCGTCCCGAAAGCAAGGACGAGGACAGGCAGATTCACATCTTTTACAAGTTCCTTGACAAAGGGCTTACGGAGAAAAGAAACATTCTGCTTCCGCAGAATGTGGAGTAAATAATATTTGGGTGTACTTTTATGGGGTTCTCCTCTTTCATTCCAAACCCTCCGTTTTCTTTCTATTTTATCACATTCTTTTTTGTCTATCAAATCGGGTATGGGGGCAATGGGACTATGAAAAGAACTCCAAGTGGACACCGAGCAATGTATCGAGAAACTCAATGAAGGTCGTTTGGTGGAAATGCGGAGCAGGACACTCTTACCGTGCCAAAATCACAGATAGAACTATTGAGCAAAAGGGTTGCCCTCAATGTGAAGCGGAGTTTCAACAGGCTCTCCCGCAGATGCTGATAATGATGTATGGAGCACAGAACGGCATTACGGTCAAAAGCAATAGCGACTCGGAGCTTGGAATGCGACTTGTTGCATACCTCCCTGAATTACATTGTGCGGTCGATATTGCCGGAGCAACCGTGACGGAGAAAAGAGAGCAAAGCGTGAAAGCCCACATTTGTCAAAGTAACCGGCTGGGTTACTACCTTATTAAAAGAACTGCGGATGCTTCGCAAATGGCAGCGGAAATCAAAACGCTATTTATCCGCAATCATATCTATCTCCATACGGATTCCGAGAAAGATGTTCAAGTGCTTCGAGAGAGATTTTTAGAATGGAAATATCGAAATGCTTGTAAACTGAACGGAAAATATTGAGTTTCGTTAAGCCGTGTGTTATACTGTTTTAGTCGTAAGTTTCAGTATAGCACACGGCTCGTTTTCAAAAAAATGAAGCCACCTTACGCCAGCTTACTCCACGGCTTACGCCATTAGATTTTCCGCTATCTGAATTAGGCGTAACTGAGCTTACCCCAGCTTCAAATGAGTAGGTGCCGGTCGGGACTTATAGACGCTAAGCGGAGCTTATCTAAGGCTGGTCACGAAAATCCCGACAATGAAGCCGTTGGACTGAATAAGGCTGTATAAGGGGTATGTATCTCAAGCTGTCGGAGGAACCCATCGAGTGCATTTATCCAATAAAGATGGATTGAGATTACCTATGAAAAGTCCATACAATTTAAGCCCGCTGATTTCGGTCAGCGGGCTTTTTCTGTGCAGATACATTCCTGATCGGAGGGCGAAAGCCCAAGCCGGATGAAGGTGCGCTGCGAACTTCCTGCTTGTAAAGGCTATCACGGAAAGCAAGGTTGGTAGCGATTCTGAAATATCCGCTTGCTGCAAATAATGAAATGGAAGACTTTGACGCTAGACTAGTGACACAAATATATCCTTCAAATCAATTTCGGAGTCCACATAAACAGAGTATACATCGCAATCATTTTGTACACGAATCTTTTTACCATTGATGAAGTAATCCTGAAGCAGTGATCCATCAACATCAATCAGTAGTTTTTTCTTTTCAACAAAAGGAAACGATTTTTCTATTTTATCGCAAGTTTCTTTGAACAGTTGACTGTTTATTTCCCTAGCTAAAGTATATGAATACATAACGACCTCCTTATCACAATCCATTTTGAAGATTTGCATAAGTAATTCCCGATCTTACGTCGATTCTGAGATTTACACATAATGTAATTCAGCCTTTTTGCCAACCGTCCATTTCCGGAAACACCACTGCATAATTGCCAAGCTCTCGTAAATGTGATATAATCAACATGATAAAGCACGACAATTGGATTGAGGTGGGAACTATGCGCAGAATGCCGCATTATTTTCGCGATTTTCACTGTACCGGCACAGCCTGCCGGGATAACTGCTGCTGTGTGGGCTGGGAGATTGAGATCGACCCGGATACTGCACAGGCGTACCGCAACATGGAGGGAGAACTGGGGGATCGGCTCCGGGCGGCTTTGTATGAGGAGGATGGCTGCACCTGCATGGGACAGGTGGATGGGAAGTGCCCCTTTCTGGATCCACAGAATCTTTGCAGCATCCAGCAGATCCTTGGAGCGGATATGCTGGGAGAGATCTGCCGGGAGCATCCCCGGTATTACGCCTGGTTTCGCGGGCTGACCGAAGCAGGGGTGGGCATGTGCTGTGAGGAGGCTGCCCGGCTGATTTTGTCGGATCCGGCACCGGATACGTTTCTCACGGAGGAGAGCCAGGAGGACAACGATTTTGACTATGACCCGGCAGTGTTTGATGCCCTGTTTGCCGCCAGGGAGACTGCATTTCAGCTGCTGCAGAACCGGAGCATGCCTCTGACGGAACGGCTTGCCCTGTTCCTGGTGTTTGCAGACGGCTTGCAGGAAGATCTGGATCTGGACGAGCCGGAGCAGATTTACCAGGACATCCGGCAGTTTTCGGATACTGCCTATTGCAAGGCTCTGCTGAACACACTCTCTGTCCGGAGCCGACAGGATCCGGATCATGCCGCCCATTGGCGGGCTTTACTGGAGCTGATTACCGGCCTGGACATTCTGGACACCGCCTGGAAGCGGGGATTGGAGCAGCTTGCAGAACAGCCGGAGGTGCTTTTCTGCAAGGGGCATGCCTTTCGGGAGACTGCGGCTCCCTTTGCCTACGCTTTTGAGCATGGGGCGGTGTACCATACATACCGGTATTTTCTCAAGGCGGTGTTTGACGGGGATCTGGTGGCAAAGGCACAGCTGACCGTCATTGCCACTCTGATCCTGGGGGTCTGCTGTATGGCGGACTGGAACCAGAGCGGAACATTGTCCCTGGAGCAAATCATCCGGCAGGCAAAGATCTTTTCCCAGGAGGTGGAATACTCTATGGAAAATCTGGACACCCTGGCGGAGGCAAGCTATCGGACGGATGTGTTCCATACCCAGGGCTTTGTGTCCATGCTGCTGGGGCAATCGAATGTCTGAAACAGCATGAATGGATTTCGTTCATAAATTGCACTGCATTTTCAAATTTTCATTCCAGCCGTTCCAGGAAGCTATGGGCTATGCCCCGGGACTTATAGCCGGGCATGGAGTCCAGCTGAACCGTGTGGATGCTGTGAAAAATGCTCCGTTCCACCTCCGGGGATTCGGTTTTCAGCTGGGCGATCAGCGCCTTCACCCGGGCACGGCGGGAGTATGCGGCATCCTCCTGGCTGCGACTGGTGAAGCGGCATGCGCATTGTAGAAAATGCAGTGCATTTGCATCCCGCCACGCTAAAATGTCCTCCTCATGGACGCAGTACAGGGGCCGGATCAGTTCCATGCCATCGTAGTTGTCGCTCCTGCGCCGAGGCAGCATGGCCTGGATCTGTCCCCCGTACAGCATGCCCATCAGGGTGGTTTCGATTACGTCGTTGAAGTGATGTCCCAGGGCGATCTTGTTGCAGCCCAATGCCTGGGCTTTGGCGTACAGATGCCCCCGGCGCATGCGGGCGCACAGAAAGCAGGGGTGCTGCGCCTGCTTGTTGACGATCCGGAGAATATTCGTCTCAAACACCTGCACCGGGATGCCCAGCAGAGCTGCATTGTCCAATAGCTGCTGGGTATGTGCCGGATCGTAGCCAGGATCCATGGTGAGAAACTCCAGGGTAAAGTCGTTTTGCCGGACACGCTGTAATTGCTGCATCAGCTTTGCCAGCAGCATGGAGTCCTTGCCACCGGATACGCACACGGCAATCCGGTCTCCCGGTGCGATCAGAGCATAGGTATCCACTGCTTTGACAAAGGGCTTCCAGATGGTTTTCTGAAAAGGGCCGGTGAGGCTCTGGGTGATGATCTGATGGGGCTGTAATTGGCGTTTCATGGGGGTTCTTCCTTTCGTGCAATCTCCTTGCGGTATTGCCTTAACTATACGCCTTTCCGGTGATCCTGTCAAGGCTGTCTTCGCATTTTGCAGGGGACTATGACTGCCTATATAGCCCCATCCACTCCGCAGGATCTGCGTAAACCTGTGAAAAAGCAATCCCCCTGACAGAAATTCTGCCAGGGGGATGTTTTGCATAGTCTTATGTTTCGTGCAGCAGCTGGTTGATTTGTGCATGCCGCAGCACCACGGCGCTGATCAGGACGGCGATGCCCATATTCAGCAGAAGGAACAGCAGGCAGAACAGCCCCTGCATCCAACCGAAGGAAACCAGGAAGTTGCTGAACAGATTGAACCGTTCCTTGAGCAGCATCAGCAGTCCGCAGAGAATGCCTGCCGCCGCTGTAATCAGCAGGCTTTTGTATGCGGCGATGCTGAGACATTTGCCCCAGGGCATGCCGCAGACCCGGTAGATGGTGTAGGTGCGCAGCTTTCTCACTGCAGAAACACTGTTGACGCTGATCATACTCAGGAAGAACAGGATCAGGATGCCGATCATAAAGGGCATCATGGTGTACACCTGCTGGAAGCAGTAGGTGTGGCTGTCCTTGTACAGATCCCTGTTGTTCAGTGTCCAGTTCTGGCCGACATTTTTGGCTGTGAAGGCTTCCAGGTTTGCACGCTTCACGCTGCTGTCCAGACCGTCCTCATACATCACCATGCCGATGCCGAACACTGCGTAGTGCTCCTGGTTGTTCCAGTACTTCTTGGCTTCGGACTCCGACATCAGAATCGTGCAGCCTCCGCTCTGCAGGGAGGAGATGTCATTGTAGATGGTGCGGTAATCCGCCAATTCGGAATCTACGGCACCGCCGTTCATCAGCAGCAGCTTGGTATTGTCCCCATAGACACCGGAAACCCGCAGGGACTGGTAATCCGACTCTGTGGGTTCCTTTTCCCGGGAATCGGTCACATTGCCCTCGTCGTCGTATGTATATTCGTATTGGATCTGATAAAAACGGATCTCATCTCCCACCCGGTAGCCGCTGCTTTCGTTCACCAGCACATTGGGCAGGGGATCCGCCGGATCGGACAGCACCAGCTTTCCGCTTTTTAGCGGCGGTGTGTAGCGTTCCAGCAATTTATCGGAATAGATCAAGGGATTATCAATACTCAGCTTCAGACCCGTATACCGATAGGACAGTGCCACATCTGTTACCCCGGTCATCTCCTGGTAAAAATCCTCCTCGTACATTTGCACCGTGTCGGCGTAGAATACGAAGCCATCATGCTTCCAGTAATTTGCAAAGGGGAGGAAGTAGGAGAACCGGTAAATTACAGTGGAGACGCTGACGATGGTCAGAAACAGAATGCATGCCATTTGCAGAACCATGGGGATATGCTTGGGCCACTCCTTTTTGCACTCTCGAAGTGCCAGACGCAGCTGTATCATACCACGCCCCCCTTTCTTTCCACGATAGAATGCTTGGAAACGATCCGTGCGGACAGGATCCAGATAGCAATGGTGCAGACAGTGACAAAGATGCCGAAGCCGGTGGCGTACAGCCGCAGGGAGTAGGCAGTGTCAATGTAGGGGAAAATCCGGGTGAAGGGTTTCAGCAGCACAAAGTGGTACAGCACCGCCGACAGACAGTAGCAGGGCACGGTTAGCATCAGGCTTTCTGCCACATAGAGCCGGATGGCTCTGCCCTTGGTGCAGCCGCATAGCTGGAAAATTGCCAGGGATTTTTGCCGGCGGACAAGCACATAGTGATACAGCACCACCAGATTAAAGGCAGCCACTACAGCGATCAGCAGGGACGCCAGCATGGCGGAGTTGTACATCCAGTAGTCCTCGTCGTAGAAGGGAATGTAACGCCAGACCTCTATCCGATCCAGAATGGAGGAGAAGGCATTTTTTAGTGTGTTGTATTGTTCAAAGGACAGGGGCTTGTCAAAGTCCAGGGAAACATATTCAACAATAGAGTCGGAGGGGACACGGTCATATGGAATTTCTTGAAACAACCCTCCTTTGGCAATCACTGTATATTTTTCTCTATTGTAAAATTCTACAGTTTCTCCCGGATTCCCTTGTCCGCCTTTTCCTAGTATTATAACTGACTCACCTGAAGTGTATTCTTTATCGGAAAACATACGTCCGCTTGCTCCTGGATGCTCCATTCTGTTTGTAAATGTTTCTTTAGAAGGATATTTGACTCCATCTTTTACAAAAAAATAACAAGTACAGATGTCTTTTACCGAAGGTCCGGTCATTATGATGTCTGGATTATAAAAATACACAGTAACGAGGGACGATGTCTCAAGATATTGATCTGGAATGGAAGCAATGCAATGATCTAATTCGCTCTTGGTTATTATAAGATCCTTGTTCAAAAAAAAACCATCCAGATCCATATCATCGGATTTGGCGGCTGTGTTAAAAAGAAATCTTTTTGAAGAACTGTCGAAATCTTTCTGTTCCAGCATATAATCCTGGTAAAGACCGTATCCGAACAGCATCAGAAGGGAGGAGATCATAATGCATAGGATCATCATCAGAAAGAAAGGCGTGTGGCTTTGCAGGAAACTGCGCAGACTGCGAATCAGCATGAAGGTGTCCTCCTTCAATTCAGAGTGGTGTCCGGAGCATATAAAGCATATGCTCCGGACGGGCGGTTTGCTTACGAGATTCTAAAGGGTACATCAAGCTGTGTGCTGTATGCGACCGGGGAATGGGAATCGTTTGCCTTAAAGATGTTGGATGAGTATTCCAAATAGTAATCCCCACTTGAGAGAGAAGAGTTGCTAAAGGAATTAGAAGCCAGCAGTGGCGTGTGGGAACTTACATGACCGCTGCTTGCCTGATAGTGTGACCAGATAATATTTCCGGATCTATCACAAACGGTAACGTATCCGGACATGTACTTTGTCTCGCTGGAATTGTTCACTGCATTCATGACGAGCACCTGCGTGCTGGCTGTAGCTGCGGTGGTGTGGGTGTAATAGGTAGTCATGTTCCCGACGGTTTTTGAAACCTGTTCGCCCTTTATGCTGTCTGCGGCCATCCCGACGGAGGAAACGACAACGCCATCCTGGTACGTGTCGACCCACACAATGTGGACAGCGGCATAAGCTGTTAGTGAGCACAGGGCGGCGGTTGCCAGGGCAGCGGTCGTGATGAGCGCTTTTTTGAATTTCGTCATTCTAATCATCCTTTCATTGTTTGGTTTGAAGTGCAGTTGCTGGGAGCATATACTGTCCAAGGGAATCACCTCTTTCTTGCGGCTTATGAAACGCTCGGTCGTTCCTTAAACCTTTGTACCTATTATAGCGGTACTTCCTCCGCTTGTCAAGCGTATACAGGAAAATACCAGTGTGTGCAGGCAAATTTGTGAGATGGGTAAAAAATGTGTGATGATTTTTGTGAGTAGATACAAAAAAAGGACGTATTCAGGCGATTTCCTGTTTGCCTAGAAACAATTTACTCAACAAGAACCCGTGTGTGATTTCCATTGTTTCATGGCTGTGACCATGGGATTTTGTTGATGTCTGCGTTCCGGATAGCGGGGATGACAGGCGCAATTTCGTAAAGCTTTTGGCCGGATAGCCTCTTGACAGGTTTCGCCAGATGTGCTATAATAAATTCAATATATATCGAATGATATATATGCAGCGCATCATGCAGGCTCTGTATGGTGCTGTCAATGAAACATGCAAGATGATCCGGTATATACAGACCGGAATTTAAGGAGCGGAGGAGCGGAAATGCCGCCAAAATATAAATTTACACGGGAAGAAATGATAGACGCTGCTGTGCGTGTGACCCGGATTAAGGGGATCGACGCAGTGACCGCCAGAGACATTGCCGATGAGCTGGGAGTGTCTACCCAGCCGATTTTCACCTGTTTTCACACCATGGAAGAGGCCAAGCGGGAAATTCGTTGCGCAGCAGAGCGGATTTATCGGGGTTATGCAGAACGGGGACTGGGTATGCCCATTCCATTTTACGGCTTCGGCATGCAGTATATCCGTTTTGCACGGGAAGAGCCAGAGCTTTACAAGCTGCTGTTTCTGACGCCGGCAGAGAGCGAAAACGGCGGAGCCATGGGTGCCATGCATCGGTCACAGGAGCTGCTGCGTACCTGTTTGCAGCAGGTGTATCATCTGGATGCGGCGGCTGCGGATCTGTACTTCCGGGATGTGTGGCTCATGACTCACGGAATCGCAACCTTGATTGTGACCGGAGGGTGTACCTACACGGAGGAGGAAATCAGTTCCATGATGACCGGCATCAGCATCAGTATCTGCAAGGCCATCAAGGAAGTACCGGGATTTGTGGAGGGCAGCTTTGACCGGGATACAGAGTTTCGGAAGCTGGTTGCAGAGTAAACCATGCAGACGTTTCTGATGCGGGCAATGCCCTGGATTGTCATAGCACTGTGCCTGGTATTGGGTATCTCGCTGCATCTGCGGCAGAAGGCGGATCGCCGGCGGCATCCGGAGCGCCAGCAACAGCAGGACAGCCGGATCAACGAAGGTGCCTGCATCGGCATGTGCGTGGGTGTGGCTGCGGCATCGGTCATAGGGCTCAATTACGGAATGGCATTGGGCACAGGCGCTTTGATCGGTGCGCTGATCGGCAGCCGGATCCGGAAATCATGATCCGGCAAATAGGGCGGCAGCATAAAGGGGAGACGGCGGAATGCCACTGGATTTGAAAAAAGCCCATAGGGAATTTTATATGGCAACCAATCAGCCGATGATCGTGACGGTACCGGCGGTACATTACGCAGTGGTGCGTGGAGTCGGGGAATCCAGCCTGAAAAACAGTTTTTTCAAGCAGGCGGTCATGATCCTGTACGCAGTGGGTCGCACTTTAAAAATGAGTTACCGGACAGCTCATCAGATCGACGGGTTTGTGCCCTATGTGTTGCCGCCCTTGGAAAGATTCTGGTACAAGAGCCAGGAGGGGAGATCGGATGCAGCCGGAACGGGCATGCTATATTGGACATTGGCAAGTCGGTTACCGGATTTTGTGACCCGGGCGGATTTTGACTGGGCAGTGCAGCATACAACGGAGCAGCGGGATATGGACTGTGCCTATGCCAGGTTTGTGACCATGGAGGAGGGGCTGTGCGTCCAGTGCCTGCACATTGGTTCTTATGCGGAACGGGCTCGCACCATTGAGCGGATGCATCACTTCCTTGGGGCAAATGGCTATGCCTTTGATCTGACGGAGCAAAGACAGCACCACGAGATTTATCTGTCGGATGCGAGAAAGATTCCGCCGGATCGTTTGCGAACCCTGCTGCGGCAGCCGATCCGGATGCGGCAAAAGGAGGAATTGTATGAAGAAGTGGTATGCGGAGGAATACGAATTTGAAATTGAAGTGGCTGGCTTTTTGCGGGGAAAGCATACCGAGCGGTATTGCCGGAACGGTGAGGAGATCGGCGACAAATACACCTGTACTTATGGCTGTCCGGTGAATCAGGACGGCTACGGCATCTGTCCGAAAGCAATGCTGGTGCTGTATCCGAAGATGGAGGCGATCCGGGCAGGCGGTGATCTGGAGCGGATCGGAGGAGACGGCCGCTATCAGACTACTGTGGTCTGTCCGGATGGCTGTGTGTTGTTCCGGCTGACTGCAACCCCCTTGGGCAATGAAAACTTTTTTACCGGGCACTTTTTTGATTCAGACTAATATCAGAGCATACATAAAAACAGGCTATCCGAGTGTATTCGGATAGCCTGTTTTGACGCTAAGGCAAGATTACTGGGCAGACTTGCCGACATTGTTCCGTTCCCGATTCCGGTAAGCGGAGGGGGTGACCCCGGCGGTCTGCCGGAACATGCGGCTGAAATAATTCTGATCCTCAAAGCCGCAGTTCCAGGCGATTTCGCCGATGGGAAGCTGTGTGTTCTGGAGCAGCTGTTGGGCTTTCTGGATCCGCAGATTGGTTATGTAGGCGTTGGGGGACACGCCGTATGCTTCCTTGAACAGACGGCTGAACTGCCGCTGGGAATAGCCGGACATCTGTGCCAGCTCCGCTACACTGATGCTGCTGCAAAAATGTCCTTCCATGTAGGCGGTGGCGGCGGCAAGCTGCATGACGCATCGGTGCTGCTCCGTATTAGTCAGCTGGTATAGCCGGGAAAGCCGGACGCAAAGCTGCAGAAAGCAGGCGTAGCAATAGGTCTGCCATCCCTCCTGCTTCCGGTTGTACTCGGTGATCATGTCCCGGATCATGGCCTTGACTGCGGCAAATTCCTGACTTTGGAGATGCAGCCGGCTGGAAAAACGGTGATTCTGCAAATAGTGGGGCGCAACTACGAACAGTGCCTGGAAACCGGGGGACTGGCGGATGTTGTAAATGTGTTCAAACAGCACCTCCGGCCGGAACATGATGTTGCAGATCCGAAAATCGCTGACCCCGGTGAAGCCGTGCTCCGTATCCTGGTTGATGACAAACACATCCCCCTTGGAGATGGGGTAATGCTCCGTGCCTACGGTATGCTCCGCATTGCCCTCCAGCACGATGACCAGTTCCGAAAAGTCCTCATGGCCGTGCAGATAGCACTCGGAATCATGGTAGCCGTATTGAATGAAAAACGGGAAGTCTTCGGATTTTGTAAAGATCCACAGCGGCAGACGTATCATGTTTCTCCCCCTTTCAGTTGTATGCTTCTATTGTAGCATGGAGTCTGGAGCCTGTCAATGCCATGTCTGTTTTGTACTAAAAACCGCACAGCATCCTTCTACCGCCCTGCATTTGGATGTGCTATACTGATTATATCACCATACAAAGGGCAGGAGGGTATTATGAAAAAACGAGCATTTGCATACGCAGCGGCGGCAGCATTGTCTCTGACGCTGTGCTTCGGAACGTATCCCGCATCCCGGCTCACTGCCGGATCCATTGCAGAAGCCGCAGAGGAGGCGAGTACCATCGCAAACAGTCAGATCAGCACCAACCAGTTTAAAAATATCAATTACAACAACCCGATTTCCCCGGCATTTTTCTGTGCCGATCCCACCGCAGTGGAGTATAACGGCAGGCTGTACCTGTTTGGCACCAACGACCACCAGCAGTTTGAGGTCAAGGGCTCCGAGGTGGATAATACCTATGAGCAGATCAAGTCCCTGGTGGTGCTTTCTACAGATGATATGGTAAACTGGACTTATCATGGGGAGATTCATGTGGATCAGGTTGCTCCCTGGATCACCAACTCCTGGGCCCCCTCCATTGTTTCCCGGGTGGAGGATGACGGACTGACCCATTTTTATCTGTATTTCTCCAACAACGGTCTGGGTGTGGGCGTGATCACCGCAACGGATCCGCTGGGCCCCTGGACGGATCCCCTGGGCAAGCCTCTGATTTCCACTTCCACCCCCGGACTGAATGGCTGCCCCAACCCTTTTGACCCGGGTGCAGTGATCGATGAGAACGGCGTGGGCTGGCTGTCCTTCGGTGCCGGAAAGGCACCCGGCGGCACAGATTATATGCCCGGCTCTGCCCGGATCGTCCGGCTGGGGGAGGATATGGTTTCCTTCGACAGCGACTTTCAGAACATTCCGGCACCCTATTTGTTTGAGGCAAGCGAGCTGAATTACATCAACGGCACCTATGTGTATACCTACAATACGGATTGGTCGGATCATTCCAAGCAGTGGGAGTATGACTGCGATCCCCCTTCCGGATGCAGCATGGTGTACATGACCACCAAAACTCCCTTGGATTCGGACAGCTGGGTTATGCGGGGCGAATGCTTCCAGAACCCGGGGCAGAGCGGTTTTGATTACTCCAACAACCACACTCACATGCAGAAGTTCCGGGATCAATACTATATGTTCTATCATACCCTGATGCTGAAGCAGGGTATGGGCATCAAGGGCAGCTACCGCAGCATGCAGGTGGATCGGATCAGTGTGGATGAGGACACAGTGACCATCACAAAAACCGGCGGCACGAAAAAGGGTGTACAGACCATCCAGGGGGTAGACCCCTTTGCAGTGCAGAATGCCGCTTCTTTAAACAATACAGCGGATATGGTATACAACACTGACAGCATGCAGAACCCATACCTCATTAGCGATGCAGCCGGTGCCTGGAGCAGCGTCCGCAGCGTGACCTTTACCGGCTCCAGAGTACCTGCACAGCCCACGGTGGATCCGGCGGACTATGTGCTGACCAAGGTGGATACCATTACATATCAGATCTCCGTGACGGATGTGGACAAAGCCACTACTCTGTCCATGCATCCATCCACCAAGGCGGGGACGGACTGCACCGGCACAGCGGAGATCACCGGCACCGGGAATTACACCATTACCTGTGACATGGGTGGTGCGGAAGGTATGTCCAACATGGGCTACTTTACTGCATCCGATGATGCGCAGATCACCTTTACCATTGATACCATGCTGGTAAACGGCACCTATGCCTTTGACCTGTCCACGGAGCTGACCAATACCCGGGAATGGGCGGACGGTCTGCGGAATATCTGGAACGGCTTTTCCGATGGGGACACGGTATACACCGGCGAAAATGCTGCATTCCGCTACAGCAAGTCTGCGGATACAATTCAGCTTTATACCGGAGAAGCATCCGGAGGAACCGGGGCAAATGCACCTTTGCTGGAGGATTCGGCAGTGCTGACCGCAGAGGTACGGGGTACCGGCACTATGGAGGTGCGGCTGGATGCGCCTACGGGACAGCTGCTGACCAGTGTCAGCTTTGATGCTCCGGATGCATTCGCCAAGGTATCCGGCAAGGCATTTACCGGCATCGGCGGCACCCACGATCTGTATTTTGTGTTCTCCGGCAAGAATATTGCATTCCGCAGCTGGCAGGTGGAAAGCACCGCTGAGCGGCTGATGGGGGATGTGAATGCGGATGGCGTATGCAGCGTGGCAGATGTGGTAGCACTGCAAAAATATCTCATTAAGCAGACGGACACGCTGGCAGATCCCAAAGCAGGGGACTATAATGGGGACGGTGTATTGACCGGCATGGATCTGGTGCGTATGAAGCGTGCATTACTTGGCTAAAGCAATATTGTACTGATTTTTAGGAAACAGCATTTCGGTAGCACTGAAATGATGTTTTTTGTGCTGGATTGGTCATAAAATAGACGCAATTTGTTATTGCTTTGGACGTTTTTCATGTGATATGCTGTATGTATAGAAATTAACGCATGCGGCAGAAAAATATATGCAGATTGCCGCGTGGGGCAGGGAAACAGGGAGGAATTGAATATGATATCCAAAATGAAGCGTTGTCTGGCGCTTGCCGTGGCAATGACTGTCACCTTTGCCGGAACCAATGCTCTCGGCAGCCGGAATCCCGCATCCGCCGAAACCTACGACAATGGAGGGAATTACTGGGGACTGGAGAATACCGGCTCTGCCGAAACGGGGAACCGGATCCTGGTGGATCTGAACCGGAACGATGGCAGAAAAGCATCCTATTCCAGAAAGGCAAACAACTGGTGCTTCCCCAGAGGCAGCGCATCCGGCTCAGTGAAATTTCAAGGCATCACCTTTACCCTCAGCAACGGGGGCGGTGCAGCAGGCAATCTGCTCAGTGAAAACGATAAGACACTGCAAAAGCTGGATCTGAGCCATCCCTATCTGACCATGGACGGGGTGACGGTGGACAATACCAACGGCGGCGGCATCATTAAGCTGGAGATCGCCGGTTTGTCCGCCGGTACTCATTCCCTCAAGACCTGGCACAGCTGTGTGGGTAAGGGCAATTCTGCCGGATCCATGAAAATTACCATTAACGGCAAGACCACCCAGACCGGCGTGGCATGCCCCACCCGTGTGACCAGTGAGGATGATGCCGGGATCTCCTACTCCACCTTTGAGGTGACAAAGGGACAGACTGTGACTGTGCTGATTGCACCGGAGGGTAAGGGCAATGCCTGGCTCAACGCCTTTGAGCTGGATGGGGGAGACCCGGTACAGGGCATTTCCAAAATGTCGCCGGCAGACCAGGAGTTCCACCATGATGCTGCAAAAGGCTTGTCCTGGACGGCAGGAAAAAATATGAAGAGCCAGGATGTGTATATCGGTACGGATTACAACAGCGTCTTTTCCGCAACCCATCAGTCTCCGGAATTCAAGGGGAGTCAGACTGGCACCAGCTATAGCCTGGATGACAGTTATTCCTCCATTCCCACCTATTACTGGCGGGTGGACACCATAGATCAAAGTGGCAACACCATTAAGGGTGCGGTGAATTCCTTCCAGCTTAATCGGCTTGCCTTCCCCACCGCAGAGGGCTACGGCAGATTTGCCCGGGGCGGCAGAGGCGGACAGGTGATCCATGTTACCAATCTGAACGACAGCGGCGAGGGCAGTCTGCGCTGGGCGCTGTGTGATCCCCAGTGGCTGACAGAGGATTGGCAGGGCTTGCCCCGTATGATCGTGTTCGATGTGGGTGGCGTGATCGCTCTGAAGGATCGTCTGGTGATCCCGGACAACGGAGGCAACGTATACATTGCCGGACAGACCGCACCTGGAGACGGCATCACCCTGATCAATTATGACTTCGGCGGCATGGGAACCTCGGATCTGGTGATCCGGGATGTGCGTGTGCGCGTGGGGGATATGAACGGCAAATCCTCCGGCGGCATGGGTCTTGGCAGCTGCAATCACTCCATTGTGGATCACTGTTCCATTTCCTGGGCGACGGATGAGGGCTTCTCCTCCCGGAGTGCAGCAAATATTTCTTTCCAGTGGAACATCATCGGAGAATCCCTCCACGATTCTGTGCATTATGACGGAGATCGTACCGGCACGGAGACCCATGCCTTTGCTGCATCCATCAGCGGCAACAAGGGCAGCTTCCACCACAATCTGCTCATCGACTGCACCGGACGGAACTGGTCCCTGGCAGGGGGAACGGAGCAGGATGAGACCTACGGCGGACAGTTGGATATCCGGAATAATGTGGTCTACAACTGGCGGGACAGAACCACGGATGGGGGCGCAAGACGGCTTAACTTTGTAAACAACTATTATAAAGCAGGAGCAGAAAGCAATACCAGTCTTCATGTGGTATCCACCGACGGCAATGAGCTTGGGTGGGCGGACTGCCAGAAGATGTATGTATCCGGCAACGTGATGCTGGATCAGAAGGGTAACTACCTGCTGCGGGCATCGGACAATGCCTGGGACAAGGGCAAAGCGGTTTCTGCCAACAGAAACTGCACCACAGCGGACGTGCGCAGCGATCAGCCCTTCTTTGAATCCTATGTGAATACCCAGTCTGCGGAGGATGCCTACAAGAGCGTCATTGCCGGAGCAGGGGCGGGCGGCGCATCCGAGACCGGCTGGGATTACATTGACGCCCGGTATATTCAGGAGGTCACCAAGGGCACCTATACCTATACGGGCAGCAAGCAGGGACTCAAGGGCATTATCGACAGCCAGAACGATGCGGGAGGCTATCCCAATCAAAACAACTTCAAGCACAGCACTGATGGGGTGTGCAATGCGAAGAACGATACTGACCGGGACGGTATGCCGGATGCCTGGGAGATCGAGTATGGGCTGAATCCGAAGGATCCCACAGATGGAGCAAAGGTAAGCCTGTCCGGGGATGACTACACCAATCTGGAAATGTTCCTGAACGAGCTGGCAGGAGATCCGGTGGAATACAATGGAACGCCGGTGAAGCGGGATCCCATTGACGGAAAGCTGATCCGGAGTCTGGAGGTACTGGACAACGAAAACTACATGGACTGGTCCATTCGCTATGATCTGAAGGCAGGGGATCCGGTGTTCGGCGACCGGGAGGTGACCTTTGTCACGCTGCCCAAGTATCTGAACGGTGCAGAGTACATTTGTACGGCGGCAGATTCCAAAACATGCACAACGGATGCAGCATCCTTTACTGCCGGAGAGGATCTGACGGTGTATGTGGGTCTGGACACCCGTGTGACCAGCGAGCCTGCATGGCTCCAGGGCTGGACTCGGACAGAGGATACGGTAGTTAACTCCAACCAGGTTGCATTCCGGATCTATAAAAAGGATGTGTCCAAGGGAGACACTGTGGTTCTTGGTGCAAACGGTCAGTCCAGCGGCTGTGTGTTCTATACTGCCTTTGTGACTTTGCAGGGCGTATCGCCGCTGCTTGGAGATGTGGATGCGGACGGCGATGTGGATGCAGCAGACGCAAAGCTTCTGCGTGATTACCTGGTACGTCGGACGGCGTCCTTGCCGGATGCCCAGGCAGCCGACCTGAACGGGGACGGCATTTTGAACGCAGCTGATCTTGCCATTCTGAAATCCATGCTGCTGGATTGAGCTGTCATACCATTTCATTTGACATTCCGCGCGGAAAATTGTATACTATATATAATAGCATAGGACAGCAATGACGCACGGAGGAAGCTATGCATGCAGTAGGAAAAATTGGGGTGATCGCACCGCCGATCACCCATGCGCTGATCGTGGATGCGCTGGACGGCATTGACCGGACAGCACGAGCAGCCGGATATGATGTGGTAGTGTTCACCTGTTCCACCAATCCAAAGCAGCCCTATTCTAAGGTGCGGGATCCTTTTTATATCCACCATATTAGTGGTGAAAAGGAGATCTATGACCTGGCGGTTCGGGCGGATCTGGATGGATATATCATCCTGGCGGACTATTTTTTTGATCAGGAATTTGTGGGAGAGCTTTTACGGCAGTTCCATCAGCGGGGCGCAAGATGCGTGGTGCTGGAAAAGGAGAATAAGTTGTACCCCTATGTGTATGCAGAACAGCGGAAGATCGTTTACCGGATCACAGAGCATCTGATTCAGGTGCACGGCTGCAAGCTGCTCTACTGTCTGACCGGTCAGAAGGATCGGTTTGAAGCGATCCAGCGGCGGGATGGGTTTTTAGAGGCGCTTCGGGACAATGGACTTCCGGTTTCTGAGGAACAGGTTTTCTACGGGAACTTCTGGATGAACACTGCGCAGGATTTCGCCAATAAGATCCTGAACGGAGAGGTGCCAAAGCCGGACGGGGTGGTATGCGCCAACGATATGATGGCCATTGCCCTGTGTGATGCCCTGCAGGCAGGGGGAATTTCCGTGCCCGGGGATGTAGCGGTGACCAGTTATGACGGCACCATGCAGGCACTGATCCACGATCCGCCGGTGACGACGGTCAAAGGCTGCGGGCAGCAGGCAGGGCAGCTGGCGGTGGAAAACCTGCTGAAACAGCTGGGCACGCAAAGATCGTGTAAGCCTTTGGAGCCGACGCTGATGCTGGGAGGCAGCTGCGGCTGTCCGGTGTCCCCGGAGGTTGCTGTCGCTGCTGTGGAACAAAGCAATACCATTACCCGGCAGCAGATGCTGACGGAGGCGTATATGAACGCCAACCACATTGTCCGGCTGTCCAGTGCGGCGGATGTGCAGGCGCTGCAGCTCCGGATCAGCGAAATTGCCTATCTGGTGCCGAACTGGACGGAAATCGACGTGTGCGTATGCAGCGGCTGGCTGGGGAAATTTCAACAGGGACAGTCCTACCAGCTGCATCGGTATACAGACCGGATGCTGCTTCTGATGGGCACCCGGGTCGGAGAATATGCCCGTGCCGGTGCCAGCTTTCCGGCACGGCAGATTCTGCCCCGTTTTGCGGAGCCTCATGCGCCCATGCTGGTGCGGTTGACCCCGCTGCACAGCGATCAGGATATTTACGGCTACTGTGCTGCAGCGTTTCAGCATGCTGCAGATTGTCAGATGGATTTTCATTATTCCAACTGGTGTGGCGCCGTTTCCAATGGGTTCCGTATGCTGCGCAGCAAGCTTTATACGGATTTTCTCCAGAAGAAGATGGCGCAGTACGATACCCATGATATCCTCACTGGTTTTTACAATCACAATGGCTTCTTGCAGCAGCTGCCCCAGCATGCCGCCCAGGGCGGAATCGGGATACTGTTGATTCAGTGCCCCCGGGCGGAGAGTACGGAGCATGTGTTCATGCTGGCAAATGTGCTTCGGCTGCTGCATGGAGGCGGTCTGCATGCAAGATTCAGTGATTCTGTGTTTGCTGCCGCTTTCGCCGGGGAACCCAAGGAACTGCGGGAGACCATGGATCTGTGGATCCTGCGGATGGAGCAGGCGTTGGAGGATCTGAAGCGTGTGTCCCCCGGCGGAGAGCATGCAAACGTGCGGTATGCTGTTTGCGTGATTACCGACCTGGAGCATGCTCAGGAGCAGATTGATGACTGCATGCTGGAGATGACCTCCAAAACGGCGCTTTCCCCATTTCGGTCAGAACTGCAGGATGCCCTTTCGGATGCGCAACGGCGGATCTACGCTTTTCCGGAACGGGACTGGAACATTGACGAGCTTTGCCGGAGTGTTGGCATCAGCCGGGGGTATTTTCAGCGGAATTACAAAGCCCAGTTCGGCATTTCCTGCGGAGAGGATATCATTCAGGCACGGATGCAGCGAGCAAAAAAGCTGCTGGCGGATACCACACTGACGGTGCAGGAAATTGCCGACCAGTGCGGCTATAAAACTCCGACGCATTTTATGCGGCAGTTCAAGGAGCGGGCAGGGATTTCCGCCACCCAGTACAGAAAAAAATACGCAAAAACAATGTAGACAGCAGTACATACTGCTGTTCATACGGAGGGAAATGGAATGAAGAATAGATTCAGGCGCCTGACGGCGCTGCTGATGGGCGTGGTGACGGTGTTGTCCGCATCCGTATCCATGCCGCCCAAGATGGATACCAGGGCGGACGCTGCCGGACTCATCAAGGCTTTCCCCGGCGCAGTGGGGGGCGGCAGCTATGCCACCGGCGGCAGAGGCGGCACGGTGGTGCATGTGACCAATCTCAACGACAGCGGCACCGGCTCCTTCCGGGATGCAGTCAGCCAGCCCAATCGGATCGTGGTGTTTGACGTAAGCGGTACCATTGAGCTGAAAAAGGATGTCGTGGTGTCCTCCAATGTGACCATTGCGGGACAGACCGCACCTGGCGGTGCCGGCATCACCTTGAAAAATTACAAGCTGGGGCTTGGGGGCGAAAACTGCATCGTCCGGTTTATCAGCTCCCGACCGGGCGAGCGGGGTACCAATGCGGACTATGACGCATGGGGCGGTGCCAACGGTGCCAATTCCATTGTGGATCATTGCTCCCTGGGTTGGGCAAACGATGAGCAGTGGGGGTTGTATTCCAAGTGCGACAATCTGACGGTACAGTATTCTGTCATCGGCCCTTCCAATTCCTTCTCCTATCACAGCAAGGGCATTCACGGTTTTGGAATCATGCTGGGTCGTGCCAATGTGACCTGGGATCACAATCTGATCGTACATAACGTATCCCGGAATTACCGGGGCAAGGTTACGGATCAGAATGCTTCTGATTTTACCAACAACGTGATTTATAACTGGGGATACCAGACCGCCTACGGCACCATTGCCCATGTGAACTATGCAGGGAACACCTTGAAACTGGGTCCCTCCACCAATGGGGGCACCCATTATATCCAAGTGTCCAACGATGACAAATTCAAGGTATTCCTGGAGGGGAACCGGATCCTGAACAAGGACGATTCTGTGCGGAACGGGGAGAACGCCAACTGGTCTGCCATCAGCTTCAAGACCGGCAAGAGCGAAGCCACCACCCGGTCGGATTCTCACTTCCCGGTGATGTCCAACGGGGTGGACGTATCTGCTGCCCTGACTCTGGAGTCTGCGGCGGATGCTTACAACCACGTCATTGACCATGCAGGCAATGGCATTACTTCGGATACCCGTACTGCCATCGATCAGCAGGTGGCATACGAGACTCGTACCGGCACCGGTTATCTCACCGGCGCCAGACCTTATTCCGAGGCAAATGATTCCCAGAAGGCGACCATTGATAAGTACAAGATCCAGTGCGGCGTGACTTATGAATACCCGTCGCCGGTTCTGAACAAAACCATTACCGACAGCGACAATGACGGCATGCCGGATGATTGGGAGGTGGCAAGAGGACTGAATCCCAAGGATCCCAGTGATGTAAACGGGGATTACTGTGGACAGGGCTACACCAATATTGAATACTATCTGAATGACCTGACGGTGGATGCATTTCCGGCAGGCGTGGTGACGCTCTCACCGGAAAAGGATCCGGTGAAGTCAGGCGCTGTGATGGACACAGCCCACATCTATCAGTTCCGGAATGTGGGCAGTGGTCTGTTCCTGGAGGTGGCAGGAGGTACTGCTGCAAACGGAACCAATGTGCAGCAGGGCAGCGGCAGTGCCAATGGCTGGATGATGCAGGATGCAGGGGACGGCTACTACCGGATCTGCTCCGAAGTGGGGGACGGCAAGACCTATTACCTGGATCTGGATTACGGCAAGACGGACAACGGCACCAACATCGGCATCTACAGCAATACACAAAGCGATGCACAGCTGTTTAAATTCCTGGATAACGGGGATGGTACCTATACCATTGCCACCAAGCCTACCAAGGATCAGAGCTGTATTGGCATTGCAACCGGCTCCAAGGAGGAGGGCGCCAATGTGGTACAGTGGGCAAGGGATGGCAGTGACAATCAGAAGTGGATGTTGGAGCAGCGGATCGAGCCGCTGGAGGGTACTCTGATCCGGAGCCTGTTGGTGCAGGATAGGGAAAATGATGCAGACTGGTCCATTGTACAGAGCATACAGAACGGAGACCCGGTATTCGGCGACCGGGATGCTGTGTATACGACACTGCCGGCACAGCTTGCCGGGGCGGAATATATCCGCACCGCATGCGATTCCAAAAACAGCAGTTCGGATCTGGCAGTGTTCACCGCCGGGGCGCATATTACCGTGTATACGGCATTGGATAGCCGGGTAACGGCTTTACCTGCATGGCTGAAGGACTGGACAGCCACCGGGCTGACTGCGGAAACTGACAAGGGTGTACAGTTTGTATTGTACAGCCGTCAGGCGGCAAAGGGGGAGCAGATCACCCTGGGCAGCAATGGCCAGTCATCTGGCTGTGTGGGATATGCGGTGTTTGCCGTCGGTGCCAGCCGGCTGGTGGGGGATGTGAATGCGGACGGCGCCTTTTCCATTGCGGACGTAGTCTCCCTGCAAAAGTGGCTCTGTGGGGGCGACCCACTGTCGGATTGGCAGGCAGGTGACCTGAACGGAGACGGTCGGATCGATTCCGTTGATCTTTGTATGATGAAGCGAATGTTGTAAAAGAGTGCCGCCGGAGTGTCTGCTCCGGCGGCTTTTTCTGCGTCTTTGTGCCGGCTGCGGCGACTATGACGCTTTTTGACAATTGTAACAAAAAGCTGTATACCAGAATAAAAAAGCAGGAGAATGCCGATTTTCTTAAGGCAACACGGCACAAACTATGTAGAGCTTGTAAAGCAGGAATGGGACATTGCAACAGGCGGCAGTGTGCTGAGCCTGACCGATGAGGACGGCAAGACCTCTGAGTATCAGCAGGTAACCCGGGAAGAAGCAGCTGATATTATGACATATCCGGCTTCTCTGGTTGGCTGATTTTCGTTCCTGCAAACCAAAAGGGACTGCGTTATGCAGTCCCTTTTTCTGTTTTGTTACAAGGATGCCGCAACCGCATCCGCCAGGGCATCCAGCTCCGGTAGCTGGGCTTCGGTCAATGCGGATTTGATGTGGATCACCGGCTCCAGGATGGTCATGTTCTGCATGGATTCCAGTACCGTGCGCATCTGATTGCCGGCAGTGGCAGCCCAGGTGCCATTGTCCAGCAGCCCGATGGTGCGGTTTTTCAGGCTGTGTGCCTTCAGCTCCAGCAGAAGCGTTTCCATGCAGGGGAAGATCCCGGCGTTGTAGGTGGCGCTGGCAAAGATCAGATGGCTGCACCGGAAAGCTTCTGCCACCAGAAGGGAGGGGTGGGTCACGGACACGTCATACAGCAGCACGTTTCGGACGCCCCGTTCCGCCAGTCGGGATGCCAGTAAAAAGGCGGCCGCCTCTGTATTGCCGTACACGGAGCCGTAAGCGATCATGACGGCGGATTCCTCCGGTGTGTAGCTGCTCCAGTGCATGTACTTGTCCAGGAACCAGCCGATGTTTTCTCTCCAGATGGGACCATGGAGGGGGCAGAGCATTTGAATCTCCAGACTGGCAGCCTTCTTTAGCAGAGCCTGCACCTGGGGGCCGTATTTGCCCACGATATTGGTGTAATAGCGGCGTGCATCCTCCAGCCACTGACTTTCAAAGGGGATTTCGTCCGCAAACAGATTGCCTCCCAGTGCGCCGAAGGTGCCGAATGCATCAGCGGAGAACAGGATCTTGTCGGCGGCGTCATAGGTGACCATCACCTCCGGCCAGTGTACCATGGGTGCCATCACAAAGGAGAGGGTATGTCTGCCGGTGGTCAGAGTATCACCCTCCTTGACGGTCTGACTGCGTAGTGCCGGGAACGCTCCGAAAAACTGTCCGATCATGTCCAGTGCTTTCTGGGTGCATACCACAACAGCTTCCGGATATCGGTGCAGCACCTGTCCAAGGGCGGCGCAGTGATCCGGCTCCATATGGTTCACGATCACATAATCCAACTGCCGCTCTCCCAGCAAATGCTCCAGATTTTCCAGGAACACGTCGCTGACGGACTTGTCCACCGTATCCAGCAGCACGGTTTTTTCGTCCATCAGCAGGTACGCATTATAGGACACACCCCGGGGGATGGGGTAGACGTTTTCAAATAGCGCCAGCCGGCGGTCGTTCCCGCCAATCCAGTAAAGATCCTCTGTAATTGCTCTGTGCTGATACATCGTGTCATACCTCCTGTAATCTGATTATGCCAGTGCTTCGTCCAGTCTTTGCAGCAGTGTCTGCCTGTCACAGTAGCCGGTCATCCGTGCCAGCTGTTTGCCGTTTTGAAAGATCAGCAGCGTGGGAATGCTGTCGATCTGGAACTGCTGCGCCAGAAGCGGCTCCTCATCCACATTGATCTTGCAGACACGGATATCCTGCCGCTCCTGGGCGATCTGTTCCAGGACCGGTGCCAGCATGCGGCATGGGCCGCACCAGGTAGCCCAGAAGTCCACCAGAACCGGCTGCTCTGCATGCAGCACCTGCTGCGCAAAATTATCCTTTGTCACGGTAATTTCCATAAAACATCCTCCTTTGCATGCTATGATGCTATGGTGTGCTTTTTTTCTTATTTTATCACGGAATTTCCGGGAAATCTGTTGCAAAAGCAACACTTTATTGCCGAGGGCGTGTTGCCTTGACAATGCCGGGAAATCCGGGTACAATTGATTTTGAAAAAACCGAAAAAAATTTTGAAAATCGTGAAACCTTTTGATGTGCTGAATCGTATTATGAGTGAAAGCGCTTACGGAATGAATATTCCGTCTTATAAGTCAAAAAAGGGGGCGATCATGTGGAGAATACGCCTGTGCAGCTTCGTGCCCGGTTTGAAGCCGTTGTGCGGGAACACGGCGATGACGTGCTGCGTGCTGCCATGATGCAGCTCAGCAACCGCGCTGACGCAGAGGATGTGGTGCAGGAAACCTTCCTGCGCTATGCCACCTCCGCACCCAGGTTCGTTTCAAAGGAACATGAAAAAGCATGGCTGCTCCGGGTGGCCATCAATCTTGCAAAGGATATGCGCAAAGCCGTGTGGAATCAGAAAACCATGCAGCTGATCCCGGAGCAATGCGGCTGTATTCCGTTCAAGGAAAAGACCACGGATGTGTACGATGCGGTGATGACGCTGCCGGAAAAATATAGAATGGTAGTGCATCTGTTTTACTATGAGGGCTACTCCGTGCGGGAGATCAGTGATCTGACCGGCTTGCGGGAGCCTACTATTAAAACACAGCTGAGCAGAGGAAGGGCATTGCTGAAAGATATTCTGGAAGGAGCTGAATCTTATGCGTTTTGATGACTCTTACAGACAGAAAATTGACCAGATGCATCTGGATGATGCATTTATCGCAAAGCTGGCAGATCAGATGACAGAAGCGGCAACAAATCGAGAGCATATAGAAGTCATGGAAATGGATCCGGGGCAGCCCGGCCGGCACCGCAGAAAGTGGGTCAGTGTGGCAGGCACGATTGCAGCTGCCGCCGCGATTATTGCACTGACCGTGAATATGACGCTTCCCATCAATGAGGGCGTTATCCCTTTGGCACCGGGAAGTGGAACGGGTAACGGATCCCTTTCCGACACCAGTCAGGAGCTGACCAGTTCGATTCTGACAGTGCGGGAATACCCCTTTACCGGGACGGCGTTTGCTCTGTATCAGGATATGGAGCATACGGTGGATCCGGAGCAGTACAACAGGCTGGAAAGCCGCATCAACAGTTGGTTCTATTATGATACCAAAATGCCGGACGGGGATCCTGCGTTGCATTTGTCTTTCCTGGAGCGGGTGACCGAGCCTGCCATGCAGGCGTGGCTGATGCAGATGATGACCGGCTTTGACCAGCAGGAAAATGCAAACATCCAGGCAAGCGGTCAGGAGCTTGCGTTTGAAGGCTACAATTATGACGGCTTTGAAACGAAGCTGGAGGAGGCAGTGTTGGGGGAGCAGACACAGGCAGTGCTGCTGACCCCGAATCAGGATTTTACAGAATTGTCCCGGAATTGCCGGAAGATTTCTTATCTGTCGGATGGGGGTGGCACCTTCTGCGCCATGAACGGGGTGGCAAGTGCCGGATACAATCAGCTCTATTATGATGTGCAGGAGGCCGCATATACCACCACTGACAATGAGGTGCACTGGGGCGTGATCGTGTACGAGTACCTGCTGACGCCGGAGGGGACTGTGACGGATGCGTCCACCGGAGATGTGATCGGCAGCTATTTTACCAACGACAGTTATTCTGCCAAGATGGATCTTGCCGATGCCAAATACGGCAGCTACGATTCCGGATACACCTTTGAACTGGAGCAGGGCACTGCGCGCACTGCATACCTGTTTGAACTGACCAGTCCGGATGCCAACGGCGATACCTTCACTTTGTACAACAAGTATCCTCTGGAGCAGGAGGGAACGCTTGTACACGTTCCGAATGATACGGACGATTACACCCAGCTTGAGGATTTTATCTATTACTACGCCCAGCGGGCGGCAGCTATGCCGTCGGTGGAGGATCTGTCCAGGATCACCGCAAAGGACCAGGATTTCCTGGTATGGGCATTGCGGCAGGTAGAATACATGCGTCATCTGGAATTGCCCGTTGTCTACGACTTCACCCTGGAGGAGATCGAACAATATCTGCAGCTTACCTATAATGAGACGATCACACTGCCCAAGGATGCGGATTACGAGCTTCTGGCAAAGATGGCTGGTGTGACCTATCGGGACGGCGTGTTCTCTTGTTTAAACTCCCAGAGCAATATTGAAAAAGGGGGCACGATCCTGGATCGGAACAGCATGCAGGTGACTGAACTGGACGATGGAGCGTTTCTGGTGACGGCGGATGCTTATATGTGTCTTCAGAATCAGTGCTACAGCATGATCGATGAAGAGGCGGCAGGCACTTACCGGCTGGAAAATGGTGCGTATACCGTACAGACTTCCAGTCAGTACGGCTGTCAGCATACCCGGCAGTACCTGTTCCGCATGCAGGCGGTGACGGAAAGCCGGACGGATCTGAAGTTGAACATCCGACTGGAGGATGCGGTGCTGAAGGACAGTGCCATCACCTCTATGCAGATTATCAGCAAGGACGAAATGACCCAGTATCTGTCTACGGCGGATGACAGTCCCTTTGCTGACGATGGCACCGCAGCCAATTATCCCACCACCTCCATCCAGGTGCAGCGGGCATCCGTTTTGCCGAACGGGACGCTCCAGGCTGTGGATCAGCGACTGATCGATACCAAAAATGCGGTAGGCATTGAATACCGCACCGTGACCCGGCACAGCGTGACCCTGAACCTGGATGCCAAGCATGTGGACTGCTATATTTACCGGCATGCAGACGGCAAGCTGGCAGCAGTTACAGCGCCCCAGGTGGCTGGTCAAAGCGCCAGCCGGAAGCTGGATCTGCCTGCGGAGGCGGGGGAGTATACCCTTATCGCAGTGGATCGTACCAATTCCGTCAGCTATCTTTGCCTGGTGCAGGTTGGCTGATCTGAAGGCAGTACCACACCATCTTGGCGGGGGATTGTCTGAACTTGCTTACTTCTCAGGATGACCCGTCAGCCCCATAAGGGCTTGACGGAGTTGTCCTACGTTTTCTCCATCCCATATATACGGACAGCACCGCACAAAGCATGTAATTGCCTTGTGCGGTGCTGTCTGTTGTTGGGGATCATGACTCGGCTCGGCTCGTTGTATGGAGCGCTTGCTGTACCAATAGGGGGATTTCTCCGGGCTGCATATGCAGCGCCAGGGCAAATTCCTCGTTGAGTATCTGCTCTGCGCTGTGCAGGGCGGCTTCGTCCGAGGAGGACAGTTTTTTGCCGGCTCGACTTTGTGCTTCCTGCTGGGTGTGCAAAGATTTGACCATTGTGAGTAGCTGCTCCGGGTCGTCCTGCCTCAGGATCTGATGAAACAGCTCCTTTCTGGCGTTTCGATCCGCACACCACCTGCATGGCAGATCCTGTATGTGCTGAATCAGATCGTGTACCTGTGGGGCATCCATCAGGGGTCGCAGCTTGGAAGCCGCAGTGAGGACAGGTATATAGTATACTGAATGTGTACCCTCCCGCAGAGGCTCCAGCTTATAATATTCCGTTTCATGTACTCCATCGAAGCATTTTTTCTCCCTGCTCAGGATCCGGCAGATGCCTGTGGCACTGTACATCACCCAGGAGCCGATTTCAAATTCCATGTTCCATGCCTCCGTTTCAACGGACAGTCCCTCCGGTGCCGGAGCGTATGCTGTCCTATTTATATGATACCATATTTTCGCATGGAATGCCATGGACTTTTTGCATAAAACACGTTATTGCATGCTGCGCAAAGATGACAAACAGACGGTGCTGCTCCGTTGCATTTGCCGCCGGGGTGTGCTATAATATGCAGGGCGGAGCACGCCCGGAAAGTAGAGGATAGCATGAGGAACATTGTTTTGATCGGGATGCCGGCAACGGGGAAAAGCACGGTGGGTGTAATTCTTGCCAAGCGTCTCGGCTATGATTTTCTGGATACGGATATTGCCATCTGCAAAACAACTGGCAGAACCCTGCCGGTGCTGCTGGAGCAGGAGGGGGTGGATGGCTTTGTCCGCATCGAAGGACAGGTAGCGTCCGGCCTTACATGTGAGGGCACCGTGATTGCCACTGGGGGAAGCATGGTGCTTTCATCGGGTGCCATGGAACACCTGAAGGAAAACGGGGTGGTTGTGTGGTTGGATACCCCCTTGGAGGTGCTGCAGGCACGGCTGCCGGAGCATTTATCCGACCGGGGCGTGGTGGCTCCCAACCGCATGACCGTCCGGGAGCTATTTGTACAGCGCCGCCCCCTGTATGAGCGGTATGCGGATATGACCATAGCCTGCAACGGGGATATGGAGCATGTGCTGAACCGGCTGGAACGGGGCGTGGCACCTTTTCTGGATGCGGCTGTGTTGTCCCGATAAAGATAAAGTGATCCCCCGGTGTACGGAAGGAACCGTATGCCAGGGGATTTTTTGCTTATTTTGTAATGGTGATGGTGTATGCGTCATTTTCCAGTGCACCTACTGTGATGGTAACCCCCGGATCGATGGACTCGTTCTCGGAACTGTCATACCAGCCAAAGCCGGATACGCTGTTGTTGATTACATCGCCCTGGTGGAAGAAGTTATCCCCATCTGTGTCATTGACGATGCGGATGGCACGGATGCCCACTCCGTCATTGTTGTACTCGGTACCATTCTGGTACTTGAGGTAGGTGTACCAGTAATCCCGCTGGAGGGTGGCGTTGATGTGGTAAATGCGCACGCCGCTGCCGCTGGTCTGCCACCAGGGGAGACCACTGTTGTTGGCCTGGGCACTGGCGTATTCGATCACAAAATATTCGGAGAAATACTGGCCATCCAGTTCCCCGTAGGGAATAATGACGCAGTTGCCGTTCTGGGTCTGTGCGTTGTGCAGGGTAAAGGTCTGGGTGCCAGTGGCATTGTCATACACTGCGATCTGGTCGGATTGATACCAGCCCAGCATCAGCTTGGAGAAGGCACCGAAATCAGAGGATGCGTCCGTATCCATCAGTTCAATGCCGGCAGCGCCGTGCATGCCTTCGCTGTCCGTGCCCCAGTACAGGTAATAATCCGGCAGACCCATGCAGTGCCCCATTTCGTGGAGATAGCTGCTGACAAAGTTCTTATAGTCAGTTTCGCTTTCAATCTGGGCATTGCCCGTGATAATGTGGCCGATCGCCATGCCGTCTACCCGGTAGCTTTCGTCTCCGAATGCACCGGCGCAGGGCCACCAGTCCGTATCCCCTGCAGCGGTGGGCACGGTGAACAGCGTGGCATCGATCTTGCCGTCTCCGTTGCCGTCAAATTTGGTGAAGTCCTCGCTGTCCTTGAAGGCTTCGTAGCACTCCTTTGCCAGCTTTACCTTATCAGTCCCGTATGCGGAGGCGTTTTCCCTGGTGGTATAGCGGAAGGTCTTTCCGCTCAGCTCCATAGCCCCCTTGGAGGAGCGGCTGTAGAAGGCACGCATGCTTTCAAAAGGATAGATGGCGCTTTCCGTACTCTCCGGTCCAAAGGCAATCTGATCGATGTATTCGGCGGAGGGATCATAGGTATACTGGCAATCCGGGAAGTCTACATAGAAGATCACCAGCTCTGCCTCTCCCTGGGAGGGGAGGGACGCCTTGACTTCCTTGATGGGCGCATTGATAAACTGCGCATCCGGAACGTCGATTTCCTCATAAATGCCGATTGGCTCTGCAAAGCCCAGACAGATGCGCTTGATATACGCCAGGTCAAAGCCGTCTACGGTGCCGTTTGCGTCAGCATCCGCATTCAGCCCGTATTCCGCCGTCAACGGCTGGGCATTGGTCAGGTGCTTGGAGAGGATCACGGCGTCCGCAATGGTTACGGTCTGATCCTGATTCAGATCTCCCCGGTAGCCCTTGAGGACGGCTTGCTTTGCCGCTGAGGACGAAAGCCCCGGCAGCATGGCGGCTGCGCAGACAGTAGCCAGCAGCCCTGCATGGATGCGATGGATTTTGTTCATGTTTTCCCCCTGTTCTGTGCGTAATGTATGCACATTTTGTTAACAATACAATTATACTAGTATTTTCATAACATGTCAATATACTTTTGTGACTTTCGCAATATGTTTTTAATCCATACAGAAAAGCCGTCCGGAATGGCTTCCGGACGGCTTTGTGCGTGGGCAGTATCGTTTCAGTTCTTTTTTTGATCTGAGTCGGACACAGCCCGAAGCAGGATCATCGCCAGAATAATCACACCAGTGACGATGAAAATGCCTGCCATGCCCTTGCCCATAATGGGCAGTGTATCCAGAAACGCCTGTACATTCAAACTCATTTGTTTCACCTCATCCCAGCATATTCAGCAGCAGTCCGCCCGCAATGACAGATGCGATCTGTCCGGAAACGTTGACCCCCACCGAGTGCATCAGCAGGAAGTTTTCCGGATCCTCTTTCAGTCCCATTTTGTGTACCACTCTTGCGGACATGGGGAACGCAGAAATGCCGGCGGCACCGATCATAGGATTGAGCTTCTTCTCCTTGGGCAGGAACAGGTTGATGATCTTTGCTACCAGCACGCCGCCGGCGGTGTCAAAGATGAATGCTACAAGCCCCAGACCGATGATCAGCAGGGTGTTCAGAGTCAGGAAATATTCCGCCTGCATTTTGGTGGCGATGGTGATGCCCAGAAATAGGGTCACCAGGTTGGACAGCACCTTTTGCGCCGTTTCCGACAGGGAGTTCAGCACACCGCATTCCCGGATCAGATTGCCGAACATCAGAAAGCCGATCAGCGCCACGCTCCGGGGAGATACGATGCCGGTGATCATGGTGATGATAATGGGGAACAGGATCTTGGTGCGCTTGGAAATTTTCCGCTGATGATAGGGCATCCGGATCAGCCGTTCCTTTTTGGTGGTCAGCAGCTTGATCACCGGGGGCTGCACCAGGGGAACCAGCGCCATGTAGGAGTATGCGGCAACCATAATGGCGCCGATGTACTTGGAGTGCATGTAGTTGGCAACGAAAATGGATGTGGGACCGTCCGCAGCGCCGATGATGCCGATGGATACCGCATCCTTCACATCAAAGCCCAGCAGAGACGCCAGACTGAAGGTGAAGAAGATGCCGAACTGGGCGGCGGCACCGAAAATCATCAGCTTTGGGTTGGACAGCAGAGGCTCAAAGTCGATCATGGCACCGATCCCCACAAACAGCAGCAGGGGGAACAGCTCGTTGGCGATGCCCGCCCCGAACAGCACGTCTATGACGCCTACCTCCTCGGTTCCGTCATAGATCTGGGTGACAGCGCCGGACAGGGGCAGGTTTACCAGAATGGCGCCGAACCCCATGGGCAGCAGCAGGGTTGGCTCCATGTCCTTTTTGATGGCAAGGTAGATCAGACAGCCGCCGATCACCCACATGACCATCTGCTGCCAGGTAATGTTGGTCACATTTGAAAAAAGCTCCAGCATAAAATTCCTCCTTTTTTGAGGCAGTATCCCCAGAGCCATCCGGGATGCCGCCTGCAGCAGCGCAAAAGAAAAGACCTTCACCGAATGCCGGAGCAGTGCCGCAGCTGCTGTGCGGTACTGTGCCGAGAAATCCGATAAAAGTCTTACTGTTTCAGTCAGAAGCGGGCTTCGTGCCAGATTGCCGAAGCCGTGTATTGACGCCAAAGACACGGGCAGATGCCCGCCAGTTACTCCCCTTTATGCGTGTTGCTGCTATATCAAAGGTATTATAGCATATCATGCTGCATTTTTCAACCCCGGCGGCGAAAAAATTGTTCTATCACACTTTTTGGGGTATGCTCTTGACAAAGGGCGGAAAAGGGCGTATAATGACACTGTTGCCGCAGAGCATGCGGCGTATTCTGAAATCAAATGCAAAATAGGGGAGCTGGACAAGAACCGGCTGAGAGGAAGTATGCTTCGACCCGACCTGATGCGGATAATGCCGCCGTAGGGATTTTTTGCTTTTCTCATGAAACAGAAAGCAGAATGTATCGGGAAAGGCAGATACATTCTGCTTTTTTATTTTGCAGGAAAGAGGAAGCTATGATGTATCATACACAGATGGAAGCTGCGAAAGCGGGGGTCATCACCGAAGCCATGGAAATTGTGGCAAAGAAGGAACGCATGGAGCCGGAAAAGCTCCGGGAGCTGGTTGCGAAGGGCTGGGTTGCCATTCCCGCAAACATCAACCACAAATCCCTGTCTCCGGAGGGCATCGGTACCGGTATGCGCACCAAGATCAATGTGAATCTGGGCATTTCCGGAGACTGCAAGGATTATGACGCTGAGATGGAGAAGGTGAAAATGTCCATTCGCTACGGGGCGGAGGCCATCATGGATCTGTCCAACTACGGCAAGACCAACACCTTCCGCAAGAAGCTGATCGAGATGTCCCCTGCCATGATCGGCACGGTGCCCATGTACGACGCCATCGGCTATCTGGAAAAGGATCTGTTGGAGATCAAGGCGGAGGATTTTTTAAAGGTGGTGGAGGCGCACGCCAAAGAAGGCGTGGACTTTATGACCATCCACGCCGGCATCAACCGGCGCTGCGTGGAAGCTCTGAAACGGGACAAGCGGACGATGAATATCGTATCCCGGGGCGGCTCTCTGCTGTTCGCCTGGATGGAAATGACCGGAAATGAGAATCCCTTCTATGAGCATTTTGATGAAGTGCTGGATATTTTATATAAGTATGATGTGACCGTCAGCCTGGGTGACGCACTGCGTCCCGGCTGCATTGATGATTCCAGCGACGCAGGGCAGATCTCCGAGCTGATCGAGCTGGGTGCTCTGACCAAGCGGGCATGGGACAGAAACGTCCAGGTCATGATTGAGGGGCCGGGGCATATGGCGATCAATGAAATTGCCGCCAATATGCAACTGGAAAAGCGGATCTGCCACAATGCCCCCTTTTATGTGCTGGGGCCGGTAGTGACCGATATTTTCCCGGGATATGACCACATTACCGCAGCCATCGGCGGTGCCATTGCTGCCTCCAGCGGCGCAGATTTCCTGTGCTATGTGACGCCGGCAGAGCATCTTCGGCTGCCGGATGTGAATGATGTGCGGGAGGGCATTATGGCCACCAAGATCGCTGCCCATGCGGCGGATATTGCAAAGGGCATTCCCGGCGCAAGAGAGCAGGACGATCTGATGGCGCAGGCACGGCACAAGCTGGACTGGGAGGAAATGTTCAAGATCGCAGCGGACGGAGAAAAGGCACGGCGCTACTTTGAATCCGTTCCGCCCCAGGATCGGCATTCCTGCTCCATGTGCGGCAAGATGTGCGCTGTCCGTACCACCAACATGATCCTGGAGGGCAAGAAGGTCACATTCTGCTCTGAAAAATAAGAGCAGCAACTGAATGCCGGGCATCATCCTGCCCGGCCCGTCAAAGGGGGAGCGCCCTGGGGCGGTAAGCTATGCGAGGGAGCCTGTGGAACAGGCTGAGAGGGTATTGAAGCGATGCTTCCATTACCGACCGTCAAAGGGGATCCCTCTGTGCATAGCTTGGGCTTGTACAGTGGAATCCGAAAATCTGTACAAGAAGGATGAGAAACATGAAAACAACACACAAAAGCAATCTGATGAAACTGGTTATGCTGGCAATGCTGGTGGCCATCGGCGTGGTGATCTCCCCGATTCTCCGGGTGGAGGGCATGTGCCCCATGGCGCACTTTATCAACATTGTCTGCGCTGTGCTGCTGGGTCCCTGGTATTCCCTGCTGTGCGCCGTGCTGATCGGCATCATCCGCATGGCCTTTATGGGTATTCCGCCGCTGGCACTGACCGGTGCGGTTTTCGGTGCATTCCTGTCCGGCATGTTCTACCGGCTGTCCAAGGGGAAGCTGATCGCCGCCTTTCTGGGTGAGGTGTTCGGCACCGGCATCATCGGGGCTATTGTGTCCTATCCGGTGATGACCTATCTGGTGGGCAGAACCGGGCTGACCTGGTTTTTCTATGTGCCCTCCTTCATCAGCGGCACCCTGATCGGGGGCAGTCTTGCCTTTGTGTTCCTGCGGGCGCTGGCGAAAAACGGACAGCTTGCCCGGTTTCAGACCGCTTTGGGCAGTGTGTCCTACGCAGTCTCCTCCGATGTGTGGAGCAATGCGGTTGGTATTGCGGCACTGGGGCTGATCGGCTATCTGGCATCGGTGGTTTTGCTGAAAATGCTGCTGAAGCTGTCCGGCACCTGGGTGACCGTTGTGCCCTATGCGCTGGTGGGTGCGGCATTGCTGGCGGCTGTCATTTATCTGATCCGGAATCGGAGTCAGCTGCGGCAGCAGGCATAAGGGAGGCTTTTCATGAAGAAGCGGATTTGCATGCTGCTGGAGCAGCTCCGGCAGAAGCAGCCTCTGGTACATTGCATCACCAACCCCATTTCCATCAACGATTGCGCCAATGCTCTGCTGGCAGTTGGAGCAAGACCCATGATGGCGGAGCATCCCCGGGAGGTGGCGGGTATCACCGCCCATGCCGGGGCGCTGCTGCTGAATCTGGGAAACATTACGGATGTGCGGATGGAGTCCATGCAGCTGGCAGGGCAGGCAGCCATGCAGGCAAAGGTACCGGTGATCCTGGATCTGGTTGGGGTGGCATGCTCCGATTTGCGGCGGGAATTTGCCCTGCATTTGCTGGAGCAGATGCATCCGGCGGTGCTTCGGGGAAACCGAACCGAGATCCGTGCCATGCAGGAGCAGATTCATGCGGATGGCGTGGACGTGTCCCGGGAGGATGCAGCAGATACGGGAGCGTATCTCAATGCCGCCCGGCAACTTGCCGCTCGGTATGACACGGTGGTGCTGACCAGCGGCGCTGCGGATGATGTGACCGATGGACAGAAGCATGTGCGTGTGCTGGGAGGCACGGAGCTGCTTTCCCATGTGACCGGCACCGGTTGTATGCAGGGGGCTTTGATCGCCGCTTACCTGGCGGTGGGTGCGCCCCTGGAGGCGGCAGTGTGCGGTGCAGCCGTGTTGGACGCTGCCGCTTCGGCAGTGTTGCCGGGTGTATCCGGTCCGGGCAGTCTCCGCAGCGCCCTGGCGGACGGACTGTGGAATTTGTCGCCGGAACAGCTTTGTAAGTATTGTGAAATCGAGGAACAGCTATGAAATTTGACCCCACATTGTATTTGGTAACCGACAGCAGTTTGTATGAGGAGGACGCATTTCTTTCCGTCATAGATGGGGTGTGCAGCGCCGGTATCACTCTGCTGCAGCTGCGGGAAAAGGAACGCTCTACCCGGGAATACCTCCGACTGGCACGGGTTGTCCGGCAGATTACTGACCGGTACGGGATTCCTCTGATCCTGGATGATCGGGCAGATGTGGCTGCTGCATGCGGCTGTGCCGGGGTGCATGTCGGGCAGGAGGATCTGCCTGTGGAGGATGCCCGGCGGATCCTGGGAGCGGACAAGATCGTGGGAGCAACGGCGAAAACCCTGGAACAGGCGAGGATCGCCTATGCCCAGGGGGCGGATTACCTGGGCTGCGGTGCAGTATATCCCACCACCACCAAGGTGCGCACGGTGTTGACTCCTGTGGAAACCATCCGGCAGATCTGCGAAAGCGTGCCCATTCCGGTGAATGCCATCGGGGGATTGAACCGGGGGAACCTGGAGATACTGCGGGGCGTGCCCATCCGGGGCGTTTGCGTGGTGTCCGCCATCATGAAGGCAGCGGATCCGGCACTGGAAACCCGGCTGCTGAAGGAAGCCGTCCGGACACTGCTGGAGGATGCACCGTGCGCTGCGCATTGACCATTGCCGGTTCGGATTCCGGCGGCGGCGCTGGGATCCAGGCGGATCTGAAAACCTTTGCTGCCCATCATCTGTACGGAGCATCTGTCATTACCGCAGTGACTGCCCAGAATACTCTGGGGGTACGGGAAAGCTATCCGCTGCCCCCGGAGATTGTGGCGGCACAGCTTTCCGCCGTGCTGGAGGATCTGCATCCGGCAGCCATCAAAATCGGCATGCTGGGGAATGGGGACATCGTCCGGACTGTCAGCCGGGTGCTGGCTCAGTATCCGGATGTCCCGGTGGTGCTGGATCCCATCATGCTGTCCACCTCCGGACACCCCTTACTGGATCCGGAGGGAGTATCCGCCATGGAGCAGCTTTTGTTTCCACGGGCAGCTCTGATTACCCCCAATCTGCCGGAGGCACAGGCATTGACCGGCTTGCCCTTGTCGGATTTGCATGCTGTAAAGGCAGCGGCACAGCTGCTGTACCGCACCTATGGCTGCGGCGTGCTCATCAAGGGGGGGCACAGTGCCGGAGAGCCGGTGGATGTGCTGTATGATGGCAGTCTGCATGTTTTCACCGGGAAGCGTATTCCCGGCAGGGATGTGCACGGCACCGGCTGTACCCTATCCTCCGCCATTGCGGCAGGGCTTGCACAGGGCATGGCGCTGCCGGAGGCGGTACAGGGGGCGAAGCGGTATCTGTCCTGTGCCATGGAGAGTGCCTTTTCCGTTGGATGTGGCGCTCCCGTGCTGAATCATTTTCTATCATAAAAAACGACCCGGAGGGAATATCCCTCCGGGTCGTTTGCTGTATCATACGCAAGTTTTGCACGGTGACGGATCAGGTTCCCTTCACCCGGGCATAAGCCACGATCACGGAACGAGGGGCAGCCCAGATGTTGGTGCAGCCCTCCCAACTGCTCTGGGTCTGGTAAATGGGGGGATCCGCATGGGGCAGGGCGGTGTTGCAGGCAATGTGCCAGTACAGATGCTCCGGCAGATCCGGCATCTGGATCTTCTGGTTTTCCCAAAAGGTGTTGATGCCCAGGAATACCATATCGTCCGCTCCGGTTTTCGGATGCTTGCCGGAAAAGAGAATGCCAATGACCCGGGTATCCGGGTGACAGTCTGTATGCCAGGGAAATGCATTGTGAATGCTGACGGCGGGGAAGTTGGTGCTTGCCGGTTCCAGATTTTCTGTAATGCAGGGGTGTGCCTTCCGCAGAGCGATCATATCCCGGCAGAACCGGAAGATTTCCTGATTTTTCTCCAGCAGGGACCAGTCCAGCCAGGATACTTCGTTGTCCTGACAGTAGGGATTGTTGTTGCCGAACTGGGTGTTGCAGAATTCATCTCCCGCAAGGAACATGGCTGCGCCCCGGCTGCACAGCAGGGTGGCAAAGGCGTTCTTGATAAGCCGCATGCGCAGTGCCCGGATTTCCTGATTGTCCGTGTCTCCCTCGGCGCCGCAGTTCCAGCTGTTTCCACAGTTGTCCCCGTCCGTATTGTTCCAGCCGTTGGCTTCGTTGTGTTTGGTGTTGTAGGCGTACAGATCATACAGGGTAAAGCCGTCGTGACAGGTGAGAAAATTGACAGAGGCATTGTCCCCCCGGTATACCGGGTCGTACAGATCCGTAGAGCCGGTGATCCGGTTGATGGCTGCCTGCGCCATGTCCGCATCTCCCTTTAAGAAGCAGCGCAGATCGTCCCGGTATCTGCCGTTCCATTCCGCCCAGCGGCGCAGAGAGGAGAAGCTGCCCACCTGGTACAGCCCGCCGGCATCCCATGCTTCGGCGATCAGCTTTACCTTGCTGAGTACCGGGTCATAGGCAAGATTCCGCAGCAGGGGCGGATTCCGCATGGGAGAGCCGTCCTCGTTCCTGCCCATGATGGCTGCCAGGTCAAACCGGAAGCCGTCGATCCGGTATTCCGTTGCCCAGTACCGGAGACAGTTCAGGATGAACTGCTGCACCACCGGGTGGTTGCAGTTGAAGGTGTTGCCGCAGCCGCTGAAATTGAAGTAGCTGCCGTCCGGCGTGAGCATATAGTACACGTTGTTGTCGATGCCCTTGAAGCTGAAGGCGGAGCCCTGTTCATTGCCCTCTGCTGTGTGGTTGAACACCACATCCAGGATCACTTCAATGCCGTGTTCATGCAGCACACGGACCATCTGCTTGAGTTCATTGCCCTCCCGGTTGTATTCGTTTTCGGAGCTGTAGCTGGTGTTGGGAGAGAAGAAGCTGACGGTGTTGTAGCCCCAGTAATTGTACAGGGTTTTGCCGTCAATGACTCTGGCATCCTCCAGCTCGTTGAATTCAAACACCGGCATCAGCTCTACTGCATTGATTCCAAGCGCTAGCAGATGGGGCAGCTTCTCCAGAATGCCGGCAAAGGTGCCCGGATGGGCAACGCCGGAGGTGCTGCTCCGGGTAAAGCCACGGACATGCATTTCATAGATGATCAGATCCCGCAGGGGGAGCTCCGGACTGCGCATATCGCCCCAGTCAAAGCTTTCGGTAACCACCCGTGCGTGATACTGGTGATCGTTTGCGGCATTTTCGCCCCATTCATGCTGACCGGTGACGGCTCTTGCGTAAGGATCCAGCAGGATCCGTTCCTTGTTGAACAGCAGTCCCTTCCGGGGATCGTGGGGGCCGTCCATCCGGTAGGCGTACTCAAATTCCGTAATATCCAGCCCGAACACGATGATGGAGAACACATCTCCGATCCGGTAGGAGTCCGGAATGGGGATCACTGCATAGGGGGTCTTTTCCTTCCGGTGAAACAGCAGAAGCTCACAACTGGTGGCGTTGGCGGAGGAAATGGTAAAGTTGACTGCATTGGGCATTGCGGTTGCCCCCTGGATCAGGTGATTGCCTGGACGTACCGGAAAACCGCTGATGGTATCCACGGGGATCAGGGGCATGTTTGTAATGACTGCCATGTTTATCTTCCTTCTTTGATTGATATACCCTTTTATTATAAGCGAATCCCGGAAAAAATGCAAGCGGCAGGGATATCCGCTTGCGGCTGGGGAAAAAGTGTGCTATAATGGTGTCGACAGAAAGCAGGGAGGTAGCATATGAAAATTCAGATATTCGGAAAGGCAAAAAGCTTTGACACCAAGAAGGCGGAGCGGTATTTCAAGGAACGGGGCATTCCCTTTCAGTCGGTAGACATTCTTCGGAAGGGGCTGAGCCGGGGCGAACTGGACAGCGTGCTTCGGGCAGTGGGCGGTCTGGAGGCGGTGATTGACGATACGGCAAAGGACTACTGCATGATCAAATATCTGCTGGAGGATGCAAAGCTAGAAAAGCTGATGGAGCAGCCCAGCCTGTACCGCACCCCCATCGTCCGCAACGGCAGACAGGCTACTGTGGGCTACTGTCCGGAGATATGGAAGCAGTGGGAAGAGGCGGAGCGTCATGCAATGTGAAAGCTGTGTCTATTATGTATATGATGAGGAGCTGGACTGCTATAGCTGCCTGGTAGAGCTGGACGAGGACGAATACGGCAGATTCCTCCGGGGAGAATGCCGCAGCTGTCCCTATTACCGGCTGGATGATGAATACGGTGTGGTCAGACACCAGATGTGAGGGATCAGAATGGGAAAAGAAGTAAAGACAAATGCGATGCGGATCCTGGACAGACTGAAGCTGCCCTATACGCTGAACAGCTACGAGTGCAAGGAGTTCATTGACGGGGTACACATTGCGGATATGCTGGGGCAGGATCCTGCCCAGTCCTTCAAGACCCTGGTGTGCAGCGGCAAGGGGGGCGGCTATTATGTATTCGTACTGCCGGTTGCCCGGGAACTGGATCTGAAAAAAGCCGCCCGTGCAGTGGGCGCCAAGGCGGTGGAACTGCTGCCGGTGAAGGAGATCAACGCTGTCACCGGATACATCCGGGGCGGCTGTACTGCCATCGGCATGAAAAAGCAGTATCCTACGGTGATCGATCAGTCTGCCGGGGAATTTGACCGGATCATCATCAGCGGCGGACGCATCGGCAGCCAGATTTTTCTCGCACCGGACGATTTTATCAAAGCCACCGGAGGCAGTTACGGGGATATTCTTGCGGAAATGTAACTCCATTCCGTTTTTGCATGATACGGCACTGGGTTTTTTCGAAAAATGCTTGCAAGGCGACAGGGAATATGGTACAATATTATGATGCAGGGCGGAGTTACAGCATCCCTCTGTGAAAAAACGGGAAAGGAGAAAGGTCTGCGTATTCACGCAGGTCATACTTAAAATATGTTCCGAATTGTTCAGAAAAGAGTACTCAATGATGCGGTAGTACTGATGGAATTTGAAGCCCCTTACATTGCCAAGAAGGCACAGGCAGGGCAGTTTATTATTTTCCGCATCGATGAGCAGGGGGAGCGGATTCCGCTGACCATTGCTGATTACGACCGGGAGAACGGCACCATCACAATCATTTTTCAGATCGTGGGCAAGTCCACACAGCATCTTGCCACCCTCAACGAAGGGGATACCATTCTGGATCTGGTAGGGCCGCTGGGAGTTCCTACCCACCTGGATCCGGATGTAAAGCGGGTATGCGTTGTGGGGGGCGGCGTAGGCTGCGCCATTGCATATCCCCAGGCCAAGGCGCTCCACAGTAGGGGCATCTATGTGGACGTAATTGCCGGCTTCCGCAGCAAGGATATTGTGATCCTGGAGGATGAGTTCAAGGCTGTGTGCAATGAACTGGTGCTCTGCACCGATGACGGCAGCTACGGCAAGAAGGGCTTTGTGACCAACGCCCTGCAGGAGCTGATCGATGCAGGCAGAAATTATGACGCTGTCATTGCCATCGGACCGGTGCCTATGATGAAGTTTGTCTGCAAGGTAACAGAGCCTTATAATCTGAAGACCATCGTATCCCTGAACCCCATCATGATCGACGGCACAGGCATGTGCGGCGGATGTCGGGTAACAGTGGGGGGCAAGATTCGCTATGCCTGCGTAGAGGGCCCGGATTTCGACGGCCACCAGGTGGACTTTGACGAGCTGATGCGCCGTAACGGCACATACAGAGAATACGAGCAGCACTGTCGGCTGATGGCACAGGCTGAAAAATAATCGGAAAGGAGCATATATGGACAGGCTCTGCCCATATTGATAGAAAGCTATGGCTAACATGTCTTTAAAGAAGGTGCCTATGCCGGAGCAAAAGCCGGAAGTGCGGGCACGGAACTTTCAGGAAGTAACCCTGGGCTATTCCAAGGCAATGGCAATGGAGGAAGCCTCCCGCTGTCTGAACTGTAAGAACAAGCCCTGCGTGTCCGGATGCCCGGTGGGAGTTCGGATCCCGGAGTTTATTGCATGTGTTGCAGCAGGGGATTTTGACAAGGCGTATGACATCATCACCTCCACCAACGGTCTGCCGGCAGTCTGCGGTCGTGTATGTCCCCAGGAGCATCAGTGCGAGGGCAAGTGCGTTCGGGGCATCAAGGGCGAACCGGTGGGCATTGGCCGACTGGAGCGCTTTGTAGCAGATTACAAGATGGAACAGGGAAATACCAAGGTTGAGGTTCCTGCCTCCAACGGACATAAGGTGGCGGTAGTCGGCGCAGGCCCCAGCGGTCTGACCTGTGCGGGGGATCTGGCTCGGCTGGGCTATCAGGTTACCGTATTCGAGGCATTCCACGTTGCCGGCGGCGTGTTGATGTACGGCATTCCGGAGTTCCGTCTGCCCAAGGCTATTGTACAGAAGGAGATCAAGACTCTGAAGGCACTGGGTGTGAACATCATGACCGATATGGTGATCGGCAAGGTGTTGTCCGTGGATGAGCTGCTGGAGGATGGCTACGAGGCGATCTTCATCGGCTCCGGTGCAGGTCTGCCCCGGTTCATGGGCATCGAGGGCGAGGCGCTGGTAGGTGTTTGCTCCGCCAACGAGTACCTGACCCGGATCAATCTGATGAAGGGCTATCTGGAGGAGTATGATACCCCGGTCATCCAGTCCAAGCGGGTCGCAGTGGTGGGCGGCGGCAACGTTGCCATGGACGCTGCAAGAAGCGCAATGCGTATGGGTGCGGAGCATGTATACATCGTGTACCGCCGTTCCGAGGAGGAGATGCCTGCCCGGAAGGAAGAGGTACATCACGCCAAGGAAGAGGGCATTGAGTTTTTGAATCTGAACAATCCGGTGAAGATCATCGGAGACGAAAACGGCAGAGTCTGCGCCATGGAGTGCATCCGCATGGAGCTGGGCGAGCCGGATGAAAGCGGACGCCGCAGCCCCATCCCGGTGGAGGGCTCCAACTACAATTTGGAGGTGGATACAGTGATCATGTCCATCGGCACCTCTCCGAATCCTCTGATCCGGACTACCACTTCCGGTCTGGAGGCAAACAAGCGGGGCTGTCTGATCGTGGACGAGGCTATGTGTACCACCAAGGAAGGCGTGTATGCCGGCGGTGACGCAGTGACCGGTGCAGCAACGGTAATCCTGGCCATGGGTGCCGGCAAGACTGCTGCCCAGTCCATCGACAAGTACATTCAGAACAAGTAAAATCAACGAGGAGGAACAGTATGTTTACGAGTTTGCACACATTCGCAGCTGAACAGAGTGCCACCAACGGTGGTGCGTATGGCTTGGTGGGGATCCTGCCCTGGGTGATCGTTCTGGTTGCGCTGTACTTCATTATGATTCGTCCGCAGCGCAAGAAGGAAAAAGAGACTATCCGGATGCGCTCCAATATCCAGATCGGTGACGAGATTCTGACCATCGGCGGCATTGTAGGCATCGTTGTGCGCAAGGGCGAGGATACTGTAGTCATTGAAACCGGCGGCGACCGCAGCAAGCTGCGGATCCGGATCGAGGCTGTGCAGGAAAATCTGACTGCACAGGAGGAAGCGGCTAAGGAGAAGAAGGAAAAGCAGAATGCCAAGCTGACCCCCGGCGCACCGAAAAAGGAAAAGCCCAAGAAGGAAAAGAGCGAATCCGAGGAATAAGCCCTTGCATCCATGCATATGCTCAAACAGCATAGGACATGGAGGGCATGGGTATGAGCCGACGAACACGCAGAGCAGCTCCGTGGTATCGCAAGTATTGGCTTGCGATTGCCGGGGGGCTGCTTCTTTGTATAGGCATTCTCAGCTTGGGGGCATTGGCTGCATCTCTGGCGGATCTGCCCCGGTGGGTGATGAACAGCCTGGTGCTGGCAGCGCTGGGCTGCGGCGCATATCTGACCGGCTTACTGGCAGGGCGGCGCCACCGTCGGCATGGGCTGCGGAACGGGGGACTGCTGGGGGTGCTGTTGGGAATCTGCGTGCTTGGGATCAGTACAGCCTGTACAGGACATGTACCGCATCTGCACGCTTTGGTGCGGCTGGTGTGGATGGCGGTCTGCGGCGGCGCAGGAGGCATACAGGGCGTCAATCAGAAGCAGCCAGGGGTGCCGGAGGAGTAGATTTCATACTTTCTGTATATCTGAGTCGAGATTCTACATATTTTTATTATTTAATGATTAGAAAAGGGTTGAAATGTCGCGGATCCTGTGATATAATAGATGTAAATTCTGATGAGATTGGTGGAGGTTAGTATGAAACACATTCAGACAATCAATAAGGCAAACCTGAAGGAAACTGCAAAGAAGGGCGGCTGTGGCAAGTGCCAGGCATCCTGTCAGTCTGCTTGTAAGACTTCTTGTACAGTTGCAAATCAGAAGTGCGAGAAATAATTGAACTAAAAATGAGCAAATGAGCGTGATGAAAAGGGGCAGCAGTGTCCCTTTTCATTTTATCAGCAGATTTATGCCGCTGCCATGCGGCGGAATGGGGTAACTGGATATGATACACAAGTTTAAACTAAACGGATTCAATATTGTGCTGGACGTGAACAGCGGCGGTGTCCATGTGGTGGACGAGCTGACCTACGATCTGCTGGACAATGTGCAGCCGCCCTTTGCACCGGAATGTCCCCAGGAGGTTGTCAGCAAGCTGACCCGGTTTTATGCGCCGGAGGATATCCGTTCCTGCTATGCGGAGATCCTGGAGCTGTACAAGGACAAGATTCTCTTTTCGGAGGATGATTACGAGAAATTTGCCAAGTATTCCGTTGCAGCACCGGTCAAGGCCATGTGTCTGCATATTGCTCATGACTGCAACCTGAGATGTGAATACTGCTTTGCATCCACCGGTGATTTCGGCAAAGGTCGGAAGCTAATGCCCTTGGAGATCGGCAAAAAAGCCATTGATTTTCTGCTGGAGCAGTCCGGGGATCGGGAGACTCTGGAGCTGGACTTCTTTGGCGGTGAGCCTTTGATGAACTTTGATGTGGTCAAGGAAGTGGTGAAATACGCTCGCAGCAAGGAGCAGGAATACGGCAAGCGGTTCCGCTTTACCATTACCACCAACGGCATGCTGCTGACGGATGATAAGATCGACTTCATCAACAAGGAAATGTCCAACGTGGTGCTGTCCCTGGACGGTAGACGGGAGGTCAACGACCGGGTGCGCAAGCGTGTGGACGGTACCGGCTGCTACGACCGGATCCTGCCGGCGTTCCAGAAGCTGGTGGCACAGCGTGGGGATAAGGATTACTATGTGCGGGGCACCTTTACCAAGTACAATCTGGATTTCTCCGATGATGTGTTCAGCCTGTATGATGCAGGCTTTGACCAGATCTCCGTGGAGCCGGTGGTCAGTGATCCTGCAAAGCCCTATGCTCTGACCGAACGGGAGCTGTCTGATATTTTCTGTGAATATGAGCGGCTGGCAAGCCGGATTCTGGAGGCACAGAAGCAGGGGAAGCGGTTCAACTTTTTCCACTTCATGATCGACCTGGATCAGGGTCCCTGCGCCATCAAGCGGCTGCGGGGCTGCGGCTGCGGCAATGAGTATGTTGCCATCACGCCGGACGGAGATATTTACCCATGTCATCAGTTTGTGGGTATGGAAGAATACAAGATGGGGAACCTGGATGAGGGAACCTTTAATCTGGATATCAAGGCGGAGTTTGCGGCGGCGCATGTATACACCAAACCGGAATGTAAGCAGTGCTGGGCAAAATTTTATTGCAGCGGCGGATGTAACGCCAACAACTACCAGTATGCGGGGGATATCCACAATGCCCACAAGTTCTCCTGTCAGCTTCAGAAAAAGCGGCTGGAGTGTGCCATTATGATTAAGGCGGCGCACCTTGCGGAGGATCTTGCAGACAAATAAAACGTGTCGGCGCAGATAAGAAACATTTTAGCCCGGAAGTGGTTTGATTGGATCACTTCCGGGCTTATTTGCATATGACATTTGGGCATAAATGGGGTGCATCAACCTAAATCGTACGATGAATAGCCAAATTCGATTATCATCCTTTGCAGTTCTCGAAAATGCTTCCGGTTTTCAGATTTTGAGAATATGCCTTTTTTGTTGAAAAGAATTTTGGTGGGTCTATCAGCAGTAAAAAACAGAAAATAAGGAGGTTGGGCAAATAGATCCCTTTCTGCGATACAAGTTTTACCGTTGCTGCCTTGTTTGATGCACGCCTGAAAAACGATTTTTTCGCCGTTTGTAAAAGTAATCCCATTCTGATTGATCTCTTTGATCTCATAAAAACTCTTTTCAGATGCTGTATGCATTTTTCCCTCCTTGTTGAGCGATGTATTATGTTTCATCCATATAAAAAGAAAACGCCGTTTCCCGAAAGAAACGGCGTTTTGCAATCGTAAAACGATTAGCCCAGCTCTGCGAAGTACTTGATCGTACGAACCATCTGGCTGGTGTAGGAGTTCTCGTTGTCATACCAGGAAACAACCTGAACCTCGTACAGATCCTCAGCGATCTGTGCAACCATGGTCTGGGTAGCATCGAACAGAGAACCGTATCTCATGCCGATTACGTCGGAAGAAACGATCTGATCCTCGTTGTAGCCGAAGGACTCAGAAGCAGCAGCCTTCATAGCAGCGTTGATTGCTTCCTTGGTTACGTCCTTGCCCTTAACAACTGCGGTCAGGATGGTGGTAGAACCAGTCGGAACCGGAACTCTCTGTGCGGAACCGATCAGCTTGCCGTTCAGCTCCGGAATTACCAGGCCGATTGCCTTAGCAGCACCGGTGGAGTTCGGAACGATGTTTGCAGCACCTGCTCTTGCTCTTCTCAGGTCGCCCTTTCTGTGCGGACCATCCAGGATCATCTGGTCGCCGGTGTAAGCGTGGATGGTGCTCATGATACCGCTCTGGATGGGAGCGTAGTCGTTCAGAGCCTTTGCCATGGGAGCCAGGCAGTTGGTGGTGCAGGATGCAGCGGAGATGATGGTGTCATCCTTGGTCAGAGTGTTCTCGTTTACGGAGAATACGATGGTTTTCAGATCGTTGCCGGCGGGAGCGGAAATAACAACCTTCTTTGCGCCTGCATCGATGTGAGCCTGGGA
>ERZ779877.276-NODE-276-length-59146-cov-19.721311_pt1 | contig 59146 bp, 47 predicted proteins | sample MGYA00511556_ERZ779877 | MGnify/ENA primary metagenome ERZ779877 (study PRJEB29588, sample SAMEA2159338) | human gut metagenome | biome: human gut; feature: human-associated habitat; material: faeces | place: Denmark | collected 2008/2010 ... | reverse complement strand
ATACAATTATGAGATAGTATATCACAGACAAAAAGAAAGGGAAAGTCTTAAATCGCCTTTTCCTTGCTGTTTTGACCGGTTTTTTAGTTTTTTACATTTCCTTATGGCATACTTTTCTACAAAATCCGAGAGTATCAAGCGATGGCCATTCCATAAATTGGAGTGGCCTTGTTGTTTCTGAAGAGCAACTCATCAATATCACTTACATTGTAGGTTGTGTTGCTTATGCTGTAAAAGTAAAAGAACAATGGATAATTTTTGACTTCTCATCATCTCATCTTTGTCCTTCCCAAATTAAACGAGCCATTATGGAGCTACTATGCAATTATTCTTAAATGGTGCAGTTGTTACCTCTGATATGGCTGACAACTTATCAAGATCCGTTGTAATTTCACTCTTTACATGGCAGAGAGCAAGCCAATCAGACGAAGTTGACAACGACCAACGCATGGGGTGGTGGGGCGACACTTTCGCTGAAAATAAAGGCGATAAAATCGGTTCTAAGTTGTGGCTTTTACTTCGTCAAAAGGTCACAGATGAAACTCTATTAAGAGCTCAGGAAATGGCAGATGATGCTCTTCAATGGTTGGTTGAAGATGGAATTTGTACGGACGTATCAGTATCAGTAGAGCGCGATAGTAATGATCCTAACCGCATTAACTTATCTGTAGTTCTAGAACAAGAACATGGCAAAACTTCATATGAGATTAAGGATGTATTAAATGGCAACGATTAGACCTACTCTGCAAGAAATCAAAGATAGAGTTGATAATGAAACGACCTCAAGGCTTGATAGTACTCAATTAAGACGTTCTGATATTGCAGTATTTAAAACAATCATTTCCAGTGTGGCACACAGCTTGTATTCAGCTATCGAGTATGGACGTAAACAGTTATTTATTGACAGTTGTGATGTTTCTTATCTTGATAGGGTTGCATCTATCTGGGGACTAACAAGAAAGCAGGCAACTAAAGCTAAAGGTTTTGTTAAATTTAGCTATGCTCAAGCGGTGTCTAATATACCTCTGCATACAGTCATTCAGACAGATACAGGTTTACAGTATGAAACAATATCTAGTCCTGATTCGCAAGGTGTTGCAACAGTCAGAGCATTAGAAGCAGGACAAAGCTATAACATCTCAGAAAATGTAGAGCTTAGCCTACCGACACCATTGGTAGGAGTAATCAAAGCTGTAACTACTACTGAACTAACAGGTGGTACAGATACTGAATCTGATGACAGTTTAAGAGCGCGTGTTTTAGAACATACACAGAATCCACCCAGACAAGGAACAAAGGATGATTATATTGCCTGGTGTCGTGAGGTTGAAGGTGTAGGTCAGGCGTGGTGCTATCCTCAGGAACAGGGCAAAGGTACAGTTACCATGCGTATCTTAGACGATAACATGAACTTACCAGACAGTGAGCTTATAGATAAAGTACAGCAACACTTAGATCTTATGTCAAATATTATGGCTACTGTGTATGTTGTTGCCCCTGTTCCACAATCATTTAACTTTAAGCTCAAGATCAAGCCTAACAATCTCACCATGCGTGAACAGGCTGAACAGGCAATTAAAGATGTCTTTAAAGATGAAGCTGTGCCAGGCGGAAAAATCTATCTATCTCATCTTAATTTAGCTATATCAAAGCTTACAGACGAAATTGATCATGTAATTGTAGAACCAAAATTAGATATTCAGGCTCAAGGCACCCAGTATCTTCCTACGGTAGGAGAAATATCATGGCAAGAGGACGATTAGGTTACAGTACAGATGACTACTACAAGGCTATGAAGGCTTTGTTACCTCGAGGGCCGGCATGGGAACTAGACGACCATACAACCTTAATGTCTATGCTTTATGTTGCAGCTCAAGAGTTTTCACAAATAGATGCTTTAATTAAAAAATTGATTGATGAGAGTGATCCTCGAGATGCACAAGTAACTTTGTCAGAATGGTTTACTCAATGGGGGATACCTGATAAATGTTTAAAAAGCATAGATAATCCAAGCATTGATTTATACCGCAAAGTCCTTGTTACAAAAATTGCAACTCTTGGTATGAGCTTTGGTGAGTTAGTTGCTCTTATCGCACGCTCACTTGATTATCAAAATGTAAGTATTCAAAATTTCAACACTTTTACAACTCGTTCTAATTGTTCTCAGGCTTTGTATGACGATGATTGGAAAGCTTACTTTATGACTATTACTGTTGATAAATACAACAAGAAAGAGTTTACAACAGCATGGGATGCTTCACGACCACTTGCAGAGTGGGGCGATCAGTTGTTTGAGTGTATGGTTAAATCATTAGCTCCATGCCACGCTAATGTGATCTTTTTATACGGTAAATCTGAATTATAACGGAGACAATATTATGGATTTTTACATGCAAGCTAATGCTGCAGAGACACCACCTAAGTTATCAACTTTAACTGAAAAAGGACACTTTACATCAGGCTCACCTAAGTTAGCAATCCCACAATCTACACCAGGTGCTGCATGGTTTGAAAGTGTAACATCTGAGATTGTATCAGCTATTTCAAAGTTAGGAGGGACACCTTCTAGGGACAAAATAGACCAGCTTGCAGATACTCTATTAGCTAAGTTTGCTTTAAAGGCAGATCTTGAATCTCCAGTACTTACAGGCGATGTTACTGTTCCTGAGCCAACACAGGATCATAACCCAGTGACAAAGGCATATCTTGTAGATTTACTAAAAAGAATGTCTAACGTCCCTACTGGTGCTGTATTAGCTATTGCCGGTGCTAAGGTTCCTGATGGATTTTTATTATGTAACGGCGCCACATTATCACGTACAACATACGCAGATTTATTTGCCGTTATTGGTACTCTTTACGGTAAAGGTGACGGCATCAATGCTACATCAAAGTTTGGTACAGCTGTATTTGATGGGGAAGATGGCAACTCAATTAGAGTTACAGTTGCAACCAATGAAAGTGATGCATCAAGTTTTGATGTTACCACATACTTTAAAGGTTCATTAGTAGAAACACAGACTGTTAAAAAGGCAACTGATCTTGTAAATAACTCATATATCACATGGGATACATCAGTAGCTCTTGTTGCTGGTGATGATGTTACTTTTACAGGAGGTACAGGTTCAACCTTTAATCTTCCAGATATGCGAAACAGATTTGCTGAAGGTGCGGGTGGTACTTATAGTGTTGGTACAGCTGTTGAAGCGGGGTTACCTAATATTACTGGCATGTTTACGACACATAACCATTTACCATATTTGAGTGGAGCTTTTTCTAATGCTGGAACTAATGGTGTTGGTTTAGGTTATGCTTCAACAATTCCCGTCTTAATGCTAAAGATGGATGCAAGCAAATGCTCTGCAATTTACAGTAAGGGTGAAACTGTACAACCATCTTCATTAATATTTAATTATGTAATTAAATATTAGAGAGTTAGGCTGTACTGTTGTACTGTTGTACTGTTGTACTGTTGCCGTAGATTGATGATGAATAAATAAGAAAAGCCCCACCGAAGTGGGGCAGTTCTTTTCTGCTTATTGTTTTTCTTTTAAGCAATACTTAAGGCTAATTTTTTACCTAAAGCATTTAGAGCTAATTCGATTGTATCAATTTTAGAGTAGTGATACATACTTAGTAATCTTGTTAAATCCTGAGCTTGAACATTCATTTTTCTAGCTAAGTCAACAGGTTTTATTTTAAGTTCAATCATTGTATTTAGCAATAGTATTTTTGCTGCTAATGAGATTGGAATATTTAAAATTAAGTCATCCTTTTGTGGTTTTTCTGTAGGCAAGATTATCTTTTCATTATCTTTTCTAGCGAAATCAGCATAACCTTTAAAAATATTTAAAGCTTCAGATAATATTTCATCATCTGACCAAACTTCTAGAATTATTTCTGATATATCCCTAAAACGGATAATAATACTTCCTTCATCTGTACGAAGTAAGTTTAACGCATACTGTAACATTTTTATCGCCTAACCTAATAATGTATTAAAAACACTCCCTCTTGCGAGGGAGTAAAAGAATTATTTTTGAGGTAAACCTAACTGTTTCCTAATGACATTTGCGTATACATTAGTTATTTCCTTAGATTTATGGTGATTGATAATTGAGTACCTTCCATTTAAGATTAACTTGCAATGTTTTGTACCCTCTTTTGCAATCACCCCCTCATTTTCTAACTCTTTTATAAAGGCTCTATATTTCATAGCATTCCTTTTAGAGTTTTTAAACAATAAGCGTTGGAAATTACCAACGTTTATATTATATACAAAAACGTATATAAATACAATAAAGTATTTTAATTATTTTTAACTTTATGGAGTAAAAATCATGTCAACAAACAAATACGCATAATCCGTGTTGGCAGACTTTTCCATTCAAGGGGTGCGGTTTAGCCATTTAGAGAGGTGCTGTTTGTTTATATGAGTATTACCTCGACCAAAGAACCAATTGTATAGCGCTTGTCTTTACCTTTTAATTTTTCAATTTTCTTATCAGTGATCATAGGAGATCCTTAATATGTCTAATACAACAACTGCATATCAGTTTGATAGCAACGGTTATCTTATCGGTGAGACCATGGTTATGGCTGATCCTCTAGCCGGAGGCTGGTTAGTACCTGCCGATTGCACTTTAACCAAACCTACAGCTAAAAAAGGCTATTGGAGCGTATATAACAAAGACACTAAAGAATGGGGCTACGAGTTAATACCAACTACAGCAGCAGAGCTTGAGAATTTAACTGTGCTCCATGAAGATCAATCAAAACACAAGTATGAGCTAAAGAACCTGGTAGATACTTTTGTAACTGACGATAGTGGATACGAAACTAAGCGAGATGACAATAACAACATTACTGTAGTTAAGAAAGCGCCAGTACCTGAGCCAACATTAGATGAGCTAAAAGAAAAGAAACTTGATGAGCTGACAGCAGCAGGACATCAGTTTGACAATCAGCTCGTAAATGAAGATATGATCATCAACTCATCATTAGGCTTTAAAGCCAATGCTGATTTACGTTCACAGAATAACATCAATGGCTTGATTGCAGCAAGCCAGGAACCTGTAGCTTATGTGGATTCACAGAACGCTGTACATAATCTGACTTTAGCTCAGCTTAATACACTACTAGCAGAATGCATTGAAAACGGCCAGTACTTATATCAGCAGAAATGGACCTACAGAGCACAGATCAATACATGTACTACTAAAGAAGAACTAGAAGCAATTACTTTTGAATTTAAGATGAAGGACTTTGCTAATGAGTAGCTACTTTCGCAATGTGCTAGTATCGGTTGATCAGCTAGCTAATACTTTATTAGCTGGTTATCCAGACGAAACACTGTCAGCTCGTTCATGGAGATGCAGAGATAAAAAGAGATGGGCTATAATGGTTAAAGTAATTAACTTCTTAGCTCACAATCAACATCACTGTGAGCTGGCTTTTTCTAAAGAGATTGATTTACCTGAATACGTCTATGGAAAGTCGTGGGATAAAAAGTACTGAGAGGTGCATTATATACACAAGATTACACGCTGTTAATGGTATTGTAGGTGAAGGTGTTAAGTTTGAACGCATCAGACGTGTCACTGGCTATCTAGTTGGTACTTTAGACAGATTCAATGATGCTAAACGAGCTGAGGTTCGTGACAGAGTTAAGCACATGCACGCATAAAAATAGCCCCATCTTTAGGGGCTATTTGTTGTCGTACCAACCTTACAAAGATTTATAAGCCTTCTATTTATGCTGACTTTTTAGGATAAGTCAGCTGAAATCTCTCTAACTTACTTACTGATATATCAGTTGCAACAGCTGACTCATACAGCCTTGCATCTGGTATGTTATCAAGTGCCAGTACCAACTTCATAGCCTGTGCTTTTATGTCTCTCAGTTCCTTACATGCTTTCAGGATATCAGGTCTGAATAACTTGTGATAGTGAACCACATGATCAATTGCCTGAGCTTCATCATCAGACAGCAGCATTTCAGAATCATTTCTTGCATGCTCTTCTTCGGCCTTGTTGATACCAATGGCATAACCCTGATTAAAAGCACGTACGGTGATATCCAGAGTGCGGGCTAATACTTCACGATTAACACCATAAGATTCAAACAGTGCGGTGAGCTGTTCAACGTACCATTTTTTAGTTGCTGGTTCTTTGTTTTCTGACTTTGCAACATAGGCACCTTGAGCGCGAATTGAAGGTAAGACTTCATTACAAATCCACTGTCTGAACTCACGGGCAATCTTAGAGTTAGATCTCATCATTACAAAGTAAAGCTGAGGTTCGGTGATCATGGTGCATTGTTGACCGTGGTTATTAGCGTCTTTGAGGAGACATGAATTTAATTCATCCCTCCCAAACTCTTCTTTGATCTGATTAGCTGTCTTGGCTGGAGTTGATAAGTTAAGTGATGCACATACATCTGCCAGGCAAAAGAGCACTTCACCTTTATCGTTCTGTTCTACACGGATATTTGAGTTGTGAAAATTATATGAAGTTAGATTTGAGTTAGACATGATAATGTCTCCTAGTTATATATTTCTTAATTAACCCATTTCTTAAGTGGGTCGGTGGTGCTAAGAAACTCGTAACTAGCCGAGCGGTGCTTATTCAATATATTCACACCACACCACCATAAAGCAAATACAGTAAGCCTAAAGGCTATGTATTAAATATGGTGAGATTGACGTGTGTCGCCAAGTCAGCGCTAGTTAGTGTCGTGTTTCTTAGGCACGGTAGGGCAGTCCCTACATCGGCGATAATAGCGCAGAAAAATGGGAGCGTCAAGGTTTTGTTACATATTCAATCTTCAACTTTTGAAGTTGTCATAACAGCAAATCTGCGCCACCTTTTAAGCAATCCTCAACGAAGTCACTCCATTGCTGCATTGCTTCACGTCTTTTCTCTAACAGATCACTTCTATCATAAGCTAGCTGTGTTGATGTTCCTACAGTATGAGCTAAACACTTCTCTGCAACATCAAAAGGAATATCATGATCGTGCATCCAGGTACGACCAATTGAACGTATGCCATGAGGCACAAGCTTGTCTTTAAAGCCGTGACGACGTAAAAACAATGAAGCTGAGTTGGTGCTAAAGTGCTGCACTACTTTACCTTGAGTTGCAGGGAATACATACTTACCTACTCGTGGGCGGTTAAGCAGCAAAGTAAGCATTTGCTTTGTAATTGGTACCACATGAGGTAGTTTCATCTTCATGACCTCTGCAGGTACTGTAATTGTGTTATCTTCAAAATTGATCCAAGACCATTCTAAGCTACAGTATTCATTAGGTCTTAACAGAGTGTAAAAGCCTGTAAGCAGTACTTCCCATGTAGCACGAGCTTTAAGCCCATATACCTGTAGCTCTTTAAGAACTGTAGGCAACTGTGAGTAGTGTACTGAAGGTCTGTTCTTAATAACAGTTTTAACAGGAAAAACAGAGTAGAGATTTTGAAAACGTAGCTCTTTGACGTAGCCAATGTTCATAGCATAGATGTCGATCTCTTTTATATACATGCAAATACGCTTAATTGTTTCGTATTTACCTCTGGTATAAAGATCCTGTTTTAAGATCTCAACAAAAGCTACAGGAGTAATAGCTTTGTAGTCAATCTTACCTAATGAAGGTAGGATATAGCGCTCAATGCGGTTAGAGATGTCCTGCCAATTCTTTACTTTAACCTTCTTAACTTCAATCCACTCATAGTAGATCTCTTCAAATGTATGTACCTTTTCCTTAATAACAGGTGAACCTTCAAATTTAGCCTGGGCTTTTAAAAGAGATAGCTGCTCTCTAGCTTCTTTAATGGTTAATTCGGGATAATCACCAACTTTAAGACAAGTCTTATTGCCGTTAGAGCGAAAACAACCTATCCAACTTTTTGCGCCATTAGGTCTAACTCTAAGGTAAAGACCATTACCATCAGATAGGTTGTACATTTTATCTTTTGGTAAAGCATTCTTTACTTGCAGATGAGTTAACATAAGATCTCCTTATATTTCTGTATGGCGTTTAGCCGTTATGGTAATTTTACATATGTAAACGCCATACAGTCGCCATACAACACCATATTTATTTTATGCTATAAATATAGTATAAAGTAATAATTTTAAAAAATTATTAAAATAACGGACTGAAAATAAAGGAAAATGTTTAACAATAACGAACTGATTTTAGACATAAAAAAAGCACCTAAAAGGTGCTATGGCGGTGAGAACGGGATTCGAACCCGTGATACGCGTTAACGTATACACGCTTTCCAGGCGTGCTCCTTCAGCCACTCGGACATCTCACCAAAATTGACCGTATAATTTTACAGTATTATTAAGATATTGCAACTTTATATTGAATAAAAATGAAATCTATATCTTAAAAGTACAACACCGGCTCTTACAACATCGCAAGATAGTAATTCTAGAGATTGACCATCGCAAGGTTTTTCACCTTTTTTACCTTCATACTCAAAGATTGATTTAACGCCACTCAATCCATCTATGCCAGGGTAGAGCACAAGATAAAGTTCATCGATAAGACCTAGCTTTAAGAAAGATCCGTTTAAGATACCGCCTCCACATAGGAGAACATTCTTTATACCAAAATCAGAGTATAAACTTTTAAGCGCTTTTTTGATGTCATGACCATCTTTTCCTGCAAAGGTAAAAGAGATCTCCTTTTTTCTTAAAAACTCAAGATACTCTTCACTTGCGGTGTCTTCTCCTAAGACAACAAGCAGGGTACTACCCCAGATTTCGTTGTTCTCATAGGCTATAGATCCTTTTGAGTCAAACACTGCTGTCATTTCTGCGTTTTCTCTAATACCTAAAAATGGTTTAGGATCTTTAATCCTAGTGTGAGTGTCTGATTTAAAAGGAATACTGCAATGGTGATGTAAAATTGTTTCTTTTCCTAGAATTGATAATTCAGGATTTAATTTAGCTTTAGTCTCATAATATACATCAGGTTCACCTTCGCCATTGCTGTCATATAAAACAGACCATCTAGATTCGTCTAAGCGACCGTCGATAGAACTTTCCATGAGGCAAGTTACTTTTTGCTGTGTCATGTCCATAATAAATCCTCAATTCGTATTTATTACATTATAAATCACCTAAGTACTAGATAAAGAATGCCTTAACGTATAATCAAAATTTCTTTCTAATTCAGTCAGTAGACTACAAATTTGACAAATTATTTGTTGACAATATTACATCTCCTTAATATAATGCACTCCGTTCGGTGATTAGCGCAGCCCGGTAGCGCATCTGGTTTGGGACCAGAGGGTCGTAGGTTCGAACCCTACATCACCGACCATCTTAATTTCCTTCCTTATTTTTTTAAATTGATACTTGGAATTTTCAGAGAGATTCGACTGTTCGATCTTTTAGCATTTCTTCCATTGGTCATGGTCACAAGATTTGACACAGCCTCAGGTAAGTATTTTGAAAGAATGTAGATAAAAAGTGCTGTAAAAATAATTACGGAGCATTCACTAGAGCCAACAGATGCTCCTGACTCTACAATTTCCTGAGATTTGTTTTTTAAATTTTTTAAAATCAGGCATCCTGAGTTTATAACCAGCAATGTAGTCATCAATTCAAGAGACATTGAGAGAATTGATTTAAAAAAGTTTATGGCAATGTATCTTGTGTAAGAAATAGCACCTAATCCTAAAACAAAAACACCGCAGATACACAGAATATGCGCACAGATAAACAGGGTAGTAAATTTGATTACTACCAAAAACATAATGAACATAAACACAAGTACCATGCATCGCAAGATGAAACCTGTTACTGCATTAAATAAACCTGCACTAATGTTCTGATTTAGATTAGATGCAATATTAAAAGTAAGATCTATAAGCTCCGAAGGTCCTGTATTAGAATTGGTGGTAACAGAGGTCAGTGAGTCAATTACAGAGTGACCTATGGCAGTGCCATTATCAAGTAAAAAGTAATAGAAGCCAGTTACTAACAAAAGTTTTACAAGATCACCCATAAAACTCTGCATATTACCATCTTTAAAGATACTCTTGATACCTAACATTACAATCGAGATTGGTACTAAGATCCAAAACAATCTGTTAGCAGCTTCCTTAATTGGAGTTGCAGCCTCTGAGATATTGTCAATAAACAAGAGGGTAAGACTATTTAGAACACCGTCAGGTGAGAGGGTAAGATCTTTAACTTCTTGAGCTGGTGCACTTTTACATGTTAAAAGAAGCACTAAAAAAAGTAGGACATGTTTCATATAGTTACTCATAGTTCTTTAAGCTTGTATCAAGATGCGGAGACTCAACTGTTCCCGTGTCAGCGTAGTAAAGTTCGTCAGCTTTCTGCTTTAACTCTTCGTTTTGTTTTTGCATCTGATAGTTATGAGCTGTAATTCTAGCTAGATTTGAGACCTGTCCTGATAACGAACTTAAAGCTGTAACCTGAGTAGAATTAACCTTACTTAAAGTATCAATAGAGCTGTTAAGTCCTTTAGCTTCTTGAGATTCACCACACATTTCATTTAATTTATCAATGCTTTCAATTAGAGCTTTTTGCGTATCTGAAGCACTCTTTTTAGTAAAGTCTGAGATTTCAAGGGATTCTTCATCCATCATTTCGTTTAACTTTTTAAAAGTGCAGCTTTTAGAACGTATACACTTTTCCCAAGCATCAGTTCTGATACTGTTTTTTGAGAATTCAGCAGCTGACTCAGTCTTTTTTGCAAAAGCATAACTTGCTTCTAAGAGCATCAATGAGTTTTGATTAAGATCCTTTACTTTTGCCCAGGTCTCTTTATGTTGATATTCGTAGTTATCCTGCTCTCTTACATTGTCATGCTTGATATAGTTTTCAAGCTTGTCCGATTTTGTTTTGTTCTCATTAGACCAAGAACGTAATACAGCGAGGGTACTGTTCATTTGCTGAATTAGCTCTTGACCTTGACTGTAGGTCATGGCTTTTTCCTCAGCGTTTACGGTTAAACTTGTGAATATCAGCATGCTAGTTAATAAGAGTCTTAATATCATGAAAAGTCTATTTTTTAAAATGAACATTAGCTTTTGCTCCATAAGGTGATTTAAAGAAAATGTCTTGAGTAATGGCAACAGTAAAGGCGTAACCAGGTTCTACAGATAAGGTAGGAGAAAGGTTGATGTTTCTTTCAATGATCTTAGCTAGAGCTTGTGAAACATTTGAACTGCCTTGAGCTTTAAATCCAGCGATAGTACGCTGATGACCTCCAGCTAAATTGTAGGTATCCTCATAATGATCTGCTGTGGTACTTATACTAGACAGTAGTAACGAGTTAGCAATGATCTTAAAGTAGTGGTTGTCTACTTGAGCATCAAAGCCAGCATAGCCGTTAGTTGATTGACCAGGCATAGATCCTAAGTTTATTGACTGTCCATTAGGAAAAATTATTCTGTTAAATCCAATAAAGAGCCTTTCTGTACCAAAGGCTGCACCTGATGCGTATTGACCTACAAGTTTTGAACCTTGAGGTATAAGAAGATATTTAGCTCTAATTGAGTCATGCACATCTCGAGAGATCTGTGCTGTAATTTGTCCTGGCAACTCTGAGTTAATACCATTGAGTAATGTAGCGTGAATAACACTGCCTTGCATCAGCGCAAAAGGAGTCTTAGGATTTTTAACTTCACTTTTTAAAACATAGTTGTTTCTTTTTAACTTATCATAGCTCTCAAGTGTGTTTTCATTAGGCTTATCTTGAGAATTAGAGGCACTAGGACCATCTAAAGAGTTCAATTTTGGTTGTGTAAAAGATGGTGTAGCATTATCACCGTTTTGGTTGTCAATTTTGTCTAATAAAGAGTTGCCTAAACCATGATGTTTTAACTCAAGATTTACTTTGCTAGAGGCCTTTAAAGCCTGTTCGTAGTATTCTGAATTAGTTTTGCCCTTTTTATTTTGCTCAATTTCATCTTCTTTTGGGGCTCCATCGAAATCTTCAAAAGAAACTGTTCTTGTCACAAATTTGTCTTTATCAGGACTGTTATCATCCTCTTTATAAGAACGGTCTGTAAGAGCATGTCTTTCCTGGTATTTTACATAGTCTTTAGCAAAATCTTCATCATCTAAAGTTTTAGCTGATACATCATTTAAAATTTGTTTACGGTTTTTGAAAGCATTGCTGACCATGTCTTTGTGTAAGTTTTCATCTTTAGCTTCAAAAACGCCAAGCTTGTCAGCCTTTGAGATATTAGCCTGTAGTGACTGGACTGACGCACCATTTTGCTTTTCTTTTATTTCGTTTAATTTATCCTGCTCTTTTAAACTAAAAAGTACAGTAAAAAAGATAGTCACAGCGATAAAACCACCTATTAAAAAGAAGATAGGCTTTTTTGTTAAAGGACCTTGTTTTAAGATAGAGTAAGACATCTTTTCACCTATGATTCTAGTCTTACCACATCAGCACTTTGTTTTTCTTCACCATTCTTTGAGATAAGTCTCAGATGGGAGTAGATCCCGTCTACAACAAAAGTATTGTCAAAGTAAGTAAAGTTAATGGTGTTAGTTTTATCCTCTCCGAAGAATAAAAAACTCTCTGAGCTGATTTCTTGTAGCACCGGTAAATAGCTTGAATTTATGGGATTGTTCATCACGATAAAGGTTCTTTTTCCATCGTCGTAGACATTTTGCGGAATGATCTTTGAGTCACCATCAACAGAGTAGTTGTAGTTTCGCCTTTGGGTACTGTCATTGTAGGTTGCAGCAACATTAAGCGCTGGTCGTGAGTTTCCTTCATATGAAACATTTTGCACAGAAGAATAGTTCTTAAGACTTGAATTAGTCTCTGAGTAATCATTATGATCCTCATTTGAGTCATAGTTACTTGTGTACTGTAAATATGAATCGTCCCCATAATGCTTTTTTGATGGTAACTTTAAGCTATTAGGGTATGAAAATACTACAGCGGGCATAAAATCAGCTTCAGTTGATTTTAGACGAATGTGATAGGTCCTTCTGTCTGTGGTTATGAGCATTGAGGTTTTAAGACCAGCTTCTAAAGGCTTTACAATTAGGTGTTCTACACTGTCATTTGCTGATCCTGAAATGGCACTTTCAATATTCCATCGAACAGAATCTCCTAATTGAACAGATAAAATGCTCTCTCCTTTTTCAAAGGCAAGATCAGTTAATTCTAATAAAGCGCAGACGACAGTAGGTATTCCAGAGCCGTAAGCAAAGGTAACCAATCCTGCTTTATAGGCAGTACCAGCCACCTGTTTTGCATCTAATAAGTCAAGTTTTGAAAGAGTTTTTAAATCTCTGTCATCTAAGTCAACATTGTCAGCAAAGGCACTGTAACTTGAGAAGAAAAGGCATGACAAAATAACAGACATTAGAGATAACCTTTCTAATTTAATAAGGACACTCATTTTCATGATGCTACCTCAATGATTTTGTTGACATTAAACTCGTTTACAAACAGACCTAGAGGATTGAGTCTTACATCCTCAAGATTGTCATAAGCGACATTCAGTCTTTTGTAACTTACAAAAGCTTTGTATCTTTCTGTTAAGGTTTGCTCTTTTTGTTTGGTCATAAGTTTGAATGTGACCTCAAAAGTGTTGTCTGACAGTGACACTACAGATTCGATTGCGGTGTTTCGTAATGCTGTTTCATAAGACATAACATTTGCTTTGGTGTAAAAGTTATCTATAAATACAGATGCTACGCTGCCTAATGAAGTTTTTGCATAGATCTCATTGATAAATCGCCTTTGCAAAGCTTTATCCTCACTTACAGCGTACAATCTATCAACGTACTCACAGACGAAAGATGCCTTTACTTTTGAATTTAAACTGTCCTGATTAGGATTTTCTAAAAAAAGCACTGAGCCTTGCTTATCTACAGTCACTACATAAGGTCGAAACTGAGTTTTACCACTTAAATCAATGCAGTAGGCAAGTGAGATAAAGCCTAAAGCCATTCCTAATAGCCCCATAAAGGCAGGTACTAGTTCTGTACGCAGTGCTTTTATTGCAAGATCTGTAAATTTCATGCCGGTGGCAATTTTTGCCTGCTTCTTATTTTTCTTTTCCTTATAAATGGTAGGCAAATTCTTCTTGATATCGTTCATACATTTCATCCACGTAAGTTTTGTCGTTTTCTGAGAGAGATAAAAGTTTCAGTTCAGTATCAGAGAGTGCTAAAGAAAAAGGCATAAAGTTAATGTCTTTATGTAAAAACAAAGTATGCTTTGGTTTTGCCTTACAGATAGCATCAATTTGACTGTCGCAAAGCGAGAGTTTTTTATAGAATCCTTTTAAAGTTTCAGTGTTGGCATCTTTATTAGGTAGAAAAATTCTGGTTTTAATGCAGTCTAAAAAATCACCAATGTTAGAAGCCTTAGACAGATCGTTAATTGATTGTGTGGCTAATACAATTGCGACATTGTGTTTTCTAAAGGTTTTAATCCAGGTGATAAGTTGCTTTGAGAACTCTTCATTAGCAAGCATCATCCAGGCCTCATCAATGATAATGGCGCCACACGTACCATTCATAACGCTCTGATTGATGAGTTTAAAAATGCACTGCAACGTTGGGTATAAAAAGTCATCACCCTTTTCAAAAAACTGTCCGCATTCGAAAACAGTAAGATCAGATTCAAAAGAAGGATCAGAGTCTCCATCTAAAATTGAGTTTTCAATGACACTGTTAGTAAAAGCAGATAAGGCTGTTTTGAGCTCTTTTCTAGGAAGCAGTGTGCACATCGTACTTAAAGTACGTTCGTGTTTATCAAAGTCTGCTAAAAGATTAAGTGCATCACGAAGATCATCCTTTAATTTAAGATCGGTCTCATAGCCCTGCGAGATAAAAAGTTTTTCTAAAAAATCTAAGGCACTAGCCTTATCATTAGGAGTATCAATTTTAGCTAACGGGCAAAAGCGGATGCCTTTACCATTTTCTAATTTTATATGGTTACCTTTTAAAGCTTTTGTCAGTCCGTAAAAAGAGTTGCCTTTGTCAAAGACAAAGATCTTCATCTGGTCATATTTTAAAAATGAAGGAATAAGACTTCCTAAGAACACAGATTTACCGCTACCTGGAGGACCTACTACTAGAGCATTGGCAAGATCAGTGTCATGCAGGTTTAAGTGAGCATATAAACCTTCTAAAGTTCTTACAGTCATTAAAGAAGGTTTATTCTTACCATATCTGAAATTAGGAGAAACACTCTGTCCTGTATAGACCTGATTTAAGGGTAAGAGATCGGTTAGCACTGTATTAGGCAGCAGAGCGCGCCTAACATTTTCAAGGCTATGTCCAGGTAATGAGCCTAAGTAAGCTTCAGTTGCGTTTACAGTTTCAATTCTTGCGCCAAAGCCAGATGCTTCAATACTTTGCACACACTTTAAGGCCTGCTTTTCTAAAATCTTAGGATCGGTGCCTGAAAAGATGATATTGGCACAGTATGAGCCAAAGCTTAAAGAATTTTGGACTAGGTTCTTTTTAGCATCACTAATATCATTTAACTGTTCTACAGCGTCCTGATTTTCGTTGTCTGATTTAGAGTTTAAAAACTGCGCAATAAAGCCGTGTTTTTTCTGCGCCCATAAACGACGGTTCTTTTCCAAAAGTACCTGCGAGGTAAAACTGTCATAGCTAATAAAGCGTGTCGAAAATCGATAATCAAAGTCTAGAGCACAGAGTCTGTAAAGAATATTAAAATCAGATTCTATAGGCAGTCCTTCAATTGCAACTACGACAATATATCTGTCTGATAACTTTGGAGATGAGCCTGAGGTAAAGTCATCTGATGACAATAAAGAGTCAAGATAGTAATCAGATTTTGGAATGTGTAAAGATAGCTTTTTACCGCTAATACAATACTTTAAAAAGTTAACTGTTTCATGAGATCTGAGCTTTGAGTAATTGCTATTATCAAGAGCATTTTCTTTTGCAGCTAACTTTTTATTATCTAAAAAAGTGCATTCTTCAAGCTTTAATGTGTTCTCAAGAGAGTTTTTAATCGCCTCAACGCTTTTTGAAAAATCTATAATGACACTGTTAATCTTGTCATCAGCAATAGTTACACAGTCTTTAGATAAATCATCTTCATCAAAGATGCTGGCGATATTACGCAGACTACCTAATGAGTGAGATAAAGATGTTATGGTAAGGTAACAGTCTTGTGTGTAGGTATCATTGGTCTTAAAAAACTCTTTTCTTTTTAAATAGAGTTTTTTAGCCTTATCGTTGCCTTTATATTCACAATCTTCAACATCATTTACTTTCTGTCTTATAAAGTCGACATTTAAGATGAAATTACCACCTAACTTTCTGATGGCATTGGCAGTTAATTCCTGAGTGCGGCAAATAAGTGCACTGTCAGCATAACTTAAATCATTAGCTTTTACTCTAAAGGTCTTAAGAAGTCCTCCATTCTTTAAAATGATGGTGTTCTGAGGACCTAAAAGAGCGTAATCTAAAAGATCTGTAAAACCAGGATGGTTTGAGGCGAACTTGTACTGCTTCCACAGTCTTTTTGCTAGCATAATCACAATGAGTATGCTCAAAAGCGCAAGTGACAGTGATAAAGATGAAAAAAGAGCTTTTATCATAATAAGTTAGATAGTTTTCTAATTTTGCTGTAGTAATTATTTAGAATGTTCTTAAAAGACTGATTGAGTAGCCATTTTTACTGTTATTTATTTTTTCTTAAACTCTGTCTTGAGTAATAAGTTTTTTGTGCCAAATAATAAGGCTTATAACGAATGTTCTTTAAGTAAACTTTTCTTAAATACAAATCGTCTTTTGCCATTTTTAAGAGGCACAAATACAGCACTATAAAAACAAGTAAAAGCACTACGGTTGCAACTAAGGAAAAACTAAAAATGCTGCCTACAATGGTTATAAATACAAGCAGCATACACAGTTCTCTGTCACAGCCTAAAAAACTCTGTTTACGCAATACAGATTGATAAATAGGATGTTTTACTCCAGACATTCTTTCTCCTTTAATCTTTGACTATGCATACCTGTAAGCAATTTACCTGCAACCTATTTAGCAAGCTTCTATAAGTGCTTCGTTTTTATGAAAAGAAAAACTAAAATTACTTTCAAGCGTGTTGATGTTTACATCGTTAAAGGTGTCCATGATATGTGAGGTTCTATTGACTTTAGGACTGTCAATTAAAGTTGATGAAGTAGACGAGGTGTCATGAACAAAAGCTTGAAGCTTTGAACTTGGATTTTGCTCATTAAAATGAGTTATTCTGTCTGACAGAGGTTTTTCTTGAGATTTACTTTCTTTATCATTTAAAGCTATTTCATTAGAGACTGGAGCTATCTCTACAGTGGCACCGTTAAATAAAGATGACATTAAGGTGTTTGCTCCTACAAGCAGTGTCATTACCATCACAAGATAAACAATACTGCGCATAAAACGACCCATTTCACCACCTGTAAAAATCAAGGTGGCGCCACAGGACACAATACCAATTAAGGATACAGAAAATGCCACAGGACCAGTTAAAGACTTCTGTATGGTCTTAAGCCAGGTCTCATAAGGTAATACGCTGCTGCCAGATGCTGTATCTGCTGCAAGAGCATCTTTAAAGACTGAAGTTAAGACAATCAAAGCTGCAAGTTTTAATAAAGTGTTTTTCATTTATTTTCTCCTAGAAATTTATAAGTGAATTTGCCTTGTTCTAAACCAGTGACAAGGGCGATACTGGATACGTGTCTTAAAGGTTCTCTTTTTAAAATAATTATGGCATTGACAGCTAGAGCTATCATGCTGTCAATATTGTCAGGAGCGGACGGGTTACGGCTTATAAGCAGTTTTAATCTTTCAAGACACTGCAAAACAGAACCAGCATGAATTGAGGCAAGACCTCCTGAATGACCGGTAGATAGTGCATCTATAAGATCAAGGGCTTCTTCAGCTCTTACCTCACCTACTACAATTCTGTCTGGACTTAGTCTTAAGGTTGCTTTAACTAAGGTACTAATAGAAGTATTAGGACCTGATACTAAATTTACCGCATTGTCATTTTCGATTTTAAGTTCAGGAGTGTCTTCAATGCAGACTATTCTTGAGAAAGGTTCAAATAAAGCAATCCTCTTTAACATCGAATTGATAAAACTGGTTTTGCCACATCCTGTCTGACCACAAACTAAGATGTTTTTTCTCTCTTTTATCAGAGAATCTAATATGGTTAACTGTTCTTTGGAGATAAAGTTTTGTGATACTAAATGCTCAAAGTTCAAAGAGAGCGCGTGTAATGATCTTAGGCAAAAGCATGGATACTTACACAATGGTGGTAGCAAAGCTGAGAATCTAGCATTGATGCAAGAAATTTCAGTTTCGACGATAGGGCAGTTAACGTTAATATCAATTTTGCTCATTGAGGCAACAGTTCTGATTAGGATCTGTGCCTTTGAAGGAGATATGTCACAATATTTGACATTCTCCCCATCTGAATAGCGCACATAGAGCGCGCTGTCTGGATTAAGCATGATTTCGTCGACAGCACCTTCAATTAATGAGCCTACTAATTCATCAGATAACAGTTCTGACAAAGTCATCACGGTTCTGTCAAAATCTAAAAGCTCGTTTTTAGAGGTACTGCTCATATGAAAACTCTTTTCCTAAGTAAAATACTCTGCTTTCATGAATTAAAAATTCAACTACTCACCATGGCGCAAGATTATCCATGAAGATTTTTTTAGACGACTTTTTTACTGATACAAACTGTAAGTAAAATTGTCTATTTATTTGAAATTAAATAAAAATAATAATTTAAAAAAGATTTGAAAAAGACTTGAATATTTATAGATACTAAATTTTTTCTTGGTGATTTTTAGTGCGATGTAACGATGAAAAGCTGTAGAGCCTAAAGTGAATGGACACAAAGAGACCAATCTTTTTGAATAAATTAAAGCTAGTAGAACTTCTTTTTAAAAATTAGGTTGAGACAAGAATGCCCTGTAATAAAAGCTTCCTTGTGTAATCTTAGATTAAGTCAAAGTTGTCACGAGCAAAGACTGGTATATATTCAAGAGGAGCATCTGTTGTGATAGTTATACCTCCTTCATAGACAGTACCTGTATTGGTATCTCTCCATGTAGCTCCTTTTTGAAAATAAACTTAAAGAGATGATTTGCCTTGTTCATATTCCATATCTTAAAGTTCATCAATCATTGCTTTTGGATTTGGGAAGTAGTCGTTATCAAAAGACCAATCTCCTTGCTTTTTACAATAGAAAAGTCGATGACAATGACATCTAATGGAAGCTTTTTGTACTCATGAGCAACCTCAAGCACTTGATCTTGTGTAACATAGCGTAATTTACTTTGCTAAAAGCCCATTGCTTCCTCAGGCATCATCGGTTCTCTGCCTGTAAACTCGGTATATCTTTTTTGTTGCTTTACATACTAAAAACGTCGTCACAATTCATGTTTAGAGTGTAGCTTTTTCATTAGAAAAAATTATCTGAACTACTTCAAGAAAAGGTGTATCGACGATTTAGCAATGTCTGTAAATATGAGATCAATTCACAAAGAGAAAAGGTCCCATTATGAATTTGACTGTTTAAAATATGGTAAAATCGTACCTTGGTTTATGAGTCTTGATATTTAAAATGTTATTTAATACACCTGAATATTTTCTACTATTCCTACCTGTAAGTATTGTTGTTTATTTCTTTTTCAGTAAAAGGCGCTATTTTGCTGCCTCAAAGCTGTGGTTGCTTTTATGTTCACTTTTCTTTTACTGCTACTGGAAGTTTGATTACATTTGGATTTTATTAGGTTCAATTGTTTTCAATTTTGTAGTTGGATCTATACTTTCAAAAGAAGCTAATGGTAGGCAAAATGCTCTAGAGAATAGTCAAAACACTCAATTAAATGTGACTAAAAGAAAGGTTATCTTAGTCTTTGGAGTGCTTGCAAATGTTGTAATGCTTGGCTATTACAAATATACAGATTTTATAATCTCAGATTTGAATCTGCTTTTAGGTACATCTTATGAATTAGTACACATTGTGCTACCACTTGCCATAAGTTTCTTTACCTTCCAGCAGATAGCTTATCTTGTGGATTCATACAAAGGTCTTACCAAAGAATACGATTTTGTGTCCTACGCTGTTTTTGTATCCTTCTTTCCTCAGTTAATAGCAGGACCTATTGTTCATCATAAAGATCTAATTCCTCAATTCTTCAAGGCAAGAAAACTTGTTTTAAACTATAAAAATCTGTGCCTAGGTCTGTTTATTTTTACTATCGGTCTTGTAAAGAAAGCAATCATTGCTGATAAGTTTGCAATTTGGGTAGGCGAAGGTTTTGACAGTGCTAACAACCTTACACTGCTTACCTCTTGGCTAGTGTCTTTTTGCTACACCTTTCAGCTGTACTTTGATTTTAGCGGTTACTGTGACATGGCTGTAGGTTCAGCTCTCTTCTTTAACATTAAGTTACCAATTAACTTTAACAGCCCTTATAAGGCTCTTTCTATTCAGGATTTCTGGCGTCGCTGGCATATAACTTTATCTACCTTCTTAAGAGATTACTTATATTTCCCATTAGGCGGTAGCAGAAAGGGTAGCTTTAGAACTTATCTAAACCTCTTTATTGTTTTCTTTATAACCGGTATCTGGCATGGAGCCGGCAACACCTTTGTCTTATGGGGACTTCTGCATGGTGTCGGCATCATTGCTCATAGAGTATTTCATAATCTAGGTTTTGCTTTACCTAAAATTCCTGCATGGATTTTAACCTTTATCTTTGTTGATATAGCCTGGGTTCTATTTAGAGCTCCTGATCTTAATGTGGCTTATACAATTTACATCCACATGTTTGATATTAGTTCACTCTCACTAGAGCAGTTATCTAACTTTAAGACAGCCTTAAAGGGCATCGGTTTGAATTATCAGACAGTAACTTATGTGGTCTTAGCTTTAATTGTGGTTTTAAGCTTTAAAAACTCTAATGAGCTCTTAGCTAAAGTATCAACTAAAAACTCAGTAAAGTTACCTTCGTTTAAACAAATTCACAATCATTATTTACAAAAACTGCTTGTAAAAACTACTGGTTATTTTGCTTGCGTGTTAGTAGCACTAATTTTGTTCTATGTGACATTGGCAGTAATTGGTTCTACCTATACAGAGTTTATTTACTTTAATTTCTAAGATTAAGCTTTTTGTAATTCAAGGTATTACCCAGTTATAAAGGTAATAAAAGGATTTAGATAATCATGGCAAGTAAAAAGATCTTTGCTCTTATCATGTCTTTATTTATAGGCATATTTGCTTTGTATACAGTTGCCATGTATTTATATGATCCTATGCATATTATTTCAAACAAAGAGCAGTTATTTAATGGCAGCATGCGCTATCAGGCTCGAGGTTATCTTGAGAATAAGAATGTCAAAGGGCTTATTATTGGAACTAGTATGCTTGAAAATACCAGTTCAGATGAGGCAACTGCAAAATTATTTAAACACGGTAGTGCTGATAGATTTATAAACATTTCGTTAGCAGGTTCAACTTTGGCTGACAGAAAGGTAGTCCTTGACTATGCTTTTAAACACAATGAGATAAAAAAGGTTATTTATTCTTTAGAAATGTCTCCTCTTTTCTATCAGGAATTAGCGCCGATGAACTGGCAGAAGATCTATGATGACAATCCTCTAAGTGTTATGTCTCCGTATCTAAAGACAGGCTACGTAAAATGCTTGCTGACTTTTTCAAAAAGTGAAAAGTGTGTAGGTGTACAAAAGTCCTTAGACAGACCAGCATCTTGGATAGATGATCCATTATATAAAGACAGCTTTAATGGAGTATGTTCTTGGAATGAGGTTTCAAGAAACATCCTAAAAAGTTATCTTGATACCAACGGTAAAAGTAATGAATTAAAACTGTATGGTTTAGATTATCTAAAACAGTATACAAAACAGGAACTTTTTAGCATTATTGATGCTAAAAAGGACACAGAATTTTATCTTGTGATACCACCTTCTTCGGCAATCTATTACAAGCTTCAAACTTTGTACTATAAAGAACATATTGCTTTAATTAAGAACTTTATTACTTACTTAGCAGATGCTTGCTCTCAAAGAGAAAACTGCACTTTATACGGCTTTGATGACACTGGCCTTTCATTAGATCTAAAGAATTATAAAGATATGTTTCATTATTTAGATAAGATAAATTCTCTGATGATTGATTCCATTGAAAAGCATGAACAAGTGATAACTAGTGAGAATGTACAAAGCTATTTTTTAAGAATGGATGAGATCATAGAAAAGGCTGATGTTGATGCTGTAAAAACTGAAATAAGACAGTGCAAGTAATAGTATCTTAAGTTTTAAAAGCTCTAACAACTTAAACAAGGGATGTCATAACAAAAAAAGAGTTAAGTGCTAACAGTATAACTTTTATTTCTTTTTTGCATTCTTTTTAAAGACAGCGTAGAGGTCCATTTATGATGAGCGCGGATGGGCTTTATGTGACAGTGTTTTCTCTACAATTGAACATATTTTGCTTACTCGATCTCTTCTTAGTTGTTTATTGCATCTTCAATAGCGTGTATACGCTAACGAACATCACGTTTTAGGATCCCGATCTCACCGCCATTTACTTACAAATTCGTTTTCTTGTGCATCATTTAGACAACTACAGGCTATATTCAGAAATTTATTGAGCTTTGTTTATTCCATAAAAAAGCTCCAACCAGTAAGGATGAAGCTTTCTTAAATAAAATTCTACTTTAAATTATTTTTTAGCAGCAAGTCTTTCTGCTCTCTTGCAAGCTGCAGCTGTGAAGATTACGTCTGTTGAGCTGTTTAGTGCAGTTTCAGTTGAATCCTGAATTACACCGATAATAAATCCAATACCTACAACCTGCATTGCGATGTCGTTTGGAATACCAAAGATTGAGCAAGCTAAAGGAATTAGCATTAAAGAACCACCTGCAACACCTGAAGAGCCACATGCGCATAAAATTGAAGCTACACACATTAAGAATGCTGAAGCAAAGTCAATTTCAATACCTAAAGTATGAGCTGCAGCCATAGTCATAATAACTATGGTGATACCTGCACCTGACATGTTAATAGTGCAACCTAAAGGAATAGAAATTGAGTAAGTAGCCTTATCAAGCTTCATCTCCTCGCATAATTCTAGGTTTACAGGTAAGTTAGCAGCAGATGATCTTGTGAAGAATGCGCAAACACCTGATTTAGCTAAGCACTTGAACACTAATGGGTAAGGATTCTGATGAGTGGTGATAAATACTAATAATGGGTTGAAGATGAATGCAACCATTAAGAAGGTTGATACTAACACTGCAACAACATGTACATAGTTTAGTAAGTTAGCAAAACCTCCTTCCTGGGTGCATGATGAGTATACTAAGCCGAATACACCAATAGGAGCAAAACGGATCACCATACGAATAACACCAGATACGGATGCAGCTAAATCATCTAATACGCGTTTTGTGTTCTCGTGAGCAACTCTGAACATTAATCCTAAGGCAATGGACCACATTAAGATTGCAATGTAGTTACCATTGATAAATGCAGAAACAGGGTTTTCGACAGCCTGGTTAACAAAGTTAATTAAAACCTCACCAATTCCTGATGGAGCTGAAACATCAGCATTCTGAGCTAATTCTGTGAAGGTGCTTGGGAAGATGTAGCTCATGGTAAAAGCTAAACCGCCAGAAATTAACATGCCTACAAAATAAAGCACAATAATAGGCTTCATAGAGGTCTTCTGACCTGACTGATGCTTTGCAATAGCAGATGCTACCAATACGAATACAAGAATAGGAGCGACAGCTTTTAGTGCTTTAACAAAGAGGTTACCTAATGTTGGGATCACTGATTTGTCATCAGGATATACATACGCTGCAAAGATACCTAAGATAAGACCAATTACGATTTGCAGAATGAAAGGAACTCGATTTAGAGTCCTTGCAAACGGACCTTTTGGATTTTCAGATTCTAACATAGTGTTATTTTCCTTATATTTATAAAGGCAAGAAGCCTCTCTTTTCTGTAGAAATTTGGTTCATTTTACAGTCAAAATCTATAGATTTGTATTTATTGATCAATTGATACTACATTTAGGTAAATATGCACATAAAAGGTGCAAATTTTAAGCATAAACTCGATACATTGAGTTTTTTTGAGGTAGCCAAAATGTAGAGAAAATAAGAAGGCGTAAGCGCTTACGGGATAAAAATCTTATATTTAAGATTTTGAGTTATTTTAATAGATTTTTATTCTTTCAATTTTGGAAAAAATTGAAGCCTTGTATTATAATCAAGCTGTTTTTGGCTAAGGCTAAAAAGAATCTTATTTAATGAACACATACAAATTAGGTACCACCAATGATCTATTCTAAAGAAGTAGAGAATATGTGCCCTGTAACTAAGGGTGCATACCATGGTCCTGCTCCAATTCCTGAAGAGGGTAAATGGGTTCAGGCTAAAGAAATCACAGATATCAGCGGATTAACTCACGGTGTGGGTTGGTGTGCTCCTCAGCAGGGCGCTTGCAAGATGACCTTAAATGTTAAAGATGGCATCATTCAGGAAGCTCTAGTTGAGACTATTGGTTGTTCAGGTATGACTCACTCTGCAGCTATGGCATCAGAAATCTTAATCGGCAAGACCTTATTAGAAGGTTTAAACACCGACTTAGTTTGCGATGCGATCAACACTGCATATCGTGAGCTATTCTTACAGATCGTTTACGGTCGTACTCAGACTGCTTTCTCAGAGGGCGGTTTACCAGTTGGTGCTTCTCTTGAAGACTTAGGTAAGAACCTACGTAGCCAGGTTGGTACTATGTTTGCTACTAAGGCAAAGGGTCCACGTTACCTGGAGATGACAGAAGGTTATGTTACCCGTGTAGCTTTAAACAAGAATGACGAGATCGTAGGTTACGAGTTCGTAAACTTAGGCAAGTTAATGGATCTGTTAAAGGCTCACCCAGAGATGTCTGGTAAAGACGCAATTGCTAAGATCCAGGGCCACTATGGTCAGTGGGATAATGCCGCTAAGTATATTGATCCAAGAAAAGAATAACGAGGTACTCAAAGATGGCATTATTTGAAAGTTATGAGCGTCGTATTGACAAAATCAATGGTGTATTAGCTCAGTACGGTATTAAGTCAGTTGAAGAGTGTAAAGAGATTTGCGCTAAGTATGGTTTAGATCCATACAAGACTGTTGGTGACATTCAGGGTATCGCTTTCGAAAACGCAAAGTGGGCTTACACTGTAGGTGCTGCTATTGCATTAAAGAAAGACTGCAAGGTTGCAGCTGATGCAGCTGAAGCTATCGGTATCGGTTTACAGGCTTTCTGTATTCCTGGTTCTGTAGCTGAGGATCGTAAGGTTGGTTTAGGTCACGGTAACTTAGGCGGTATGCTATTACGTGATGAAACCAAGTGCTTCTGCTTCTTAGCAGGTCACGAGTCATTCGCTGCTGCTGAAGGCGCTATCGGTATCGTTCGTAACGCTAACAAGGCACGAAAGACCCCATTACGCGTTATCTTAAACGGTTTAGGTAAAGACGCTGCTCAGATCATTTCTCGTATCAACGGCTTCACTTATGTAAAGACCAAGTTTGATTACTACACTTCTGAGTTAAAGATTGTAGAAGAGATTAAGTACTCAGATACAGAGCGTGCTAATGTTCGTTGCTTCGGTGCAGACGATGTTCGTGAAGGTGTTGCAATTATGCATCACGAGGGTGTTGATGTTTCTATTACCGGTAACTCAACTAACCCAACTCGTTTCCAGCACCCAGTTGCAGGTACCTACAAGAAAGAGTGTATCGAGCAGGGTAAAAAATACTTCTCAGTAGCTTCTGGTGGTGGTACCGGTCGTACCTTACACCCTGATAACATGGCTGCTGGTCCTGCTTCATACGGTATGACTGATACAATGGGTCGTATGCACTCAGACGCTCAGTTCGCAGGTTCATCATCAGTTCCAGCTCACGTTGAGATGATGGGCTTCATGGGTATGGGTAACAACCCTATGGTTGGTGCTACCGTAGCTATCGCAGTTCAGGTTGCTCAGGCTTTAAACAAGTAATTTGTTTAACTGAATGATCTTAAGAGGGGCAGTTCTTGCCCCTTTATATTTTAATAATCCCTTTTTATTTCTGTTCCTTAGTTAAGAATCTTCTCTTCAATCTACTTTTGTTTGTTCTAAAATCAGTTTTAGTAAAACATTCACCAATATGTCGGTTTCTAATGTAAGATGACTTTAGTTTATAGAGGACTAAATTATGTCAATCGATCAAGGTAAATATATTTGTGCCTATACAGATTTTGGGTTTAAAAGACTATTTGGATCGGAGCTTAACAAAGATATTTTAATTAGCTTTTTAAATTCATTTTTGAACTTAAAAGATAAGATTGTAGACTTGTCTTATTTATCTTTGGATCAATTAGGTGATTTGGTTACTGACAGGGAAGCTATCTTTGATGTTTATTGTAAAACATCTGATGATGCTTATATCATCGTTGAAATGCAAAATGCAGCTCATAACTATTTTAAGGACAGAAGCATATTTTATAGTTCTTTTGCAACAAGAAATCAGGCTCCAAAAGGTGTTTTGGATTATCAATAAAAGCTGTTTATACAATTGGAATTTTAAATTTTGTCTTGGAAAAAGACAGTGAGCCTTATCGACATGAAGTCGTTTTATACGACAAGGTCACAAATTGTCAATTTTATGACAAATTGGCTTACTATTATTTTGAATTACCTAAATTTACCAAAACAGAAGATGAACTTGAAACTATCCAAGATAAATGGATGTATGCAATAAAAAATCTTTCTGCATTAAACGATAAGCCTGTTGCTTTAAAAGAACAAGTGTTTACAAGATTATTCAGAATTGCAGAAATAGCAAAATTCTCTGAAAAAGAAAAATTTGCTTACAAAGGTAGTTTAAAAAATGTGGGACAATAGCGCCGTATTGGAAAAAAGTTATACCAATGGGCGCAATGACGGAAAACCCGAAGGAAAGGTTGAAGGAAAAGTTGAAGAAAGACTTTCTATTGCAAAAAACTTAAAAGAGATTGGAATATCACCTAAAGATATTTTTAAAGCTACTGGTCTTAAAGAAGGCGAGTATTAGTCTTATTTTTCATATCAATTTTTGCCAAAAGTGATAAAAATTATTGTTTAATATATTGTCTTTCTTACTAAAGATATTGCTCATTGTGTCGTTAAGTAGTTATGAGTTTTAAAACGGCCAATGAGCTGATATCAGGAGAGAAACAGGTGCAATTCCTGTAGTTGTCTCTGGGGAGTCCTCCCCAGAGGTAACGCTCTTACTCAACACTTTAAAAATTTTAAATCTACCGCGCTCATTTACTTACATTTTCAATCATCATTGCTTATCTTTTGATATACTGCAAGTTTGAATTTATCTGCATACACCTAAAGTTTTCTAAGTAACAAGAGATCTACATTTCTGTAGAGATCCGACAAAAGAACTAGTATGAATCGTACCATTTATAATCTCTTACAATATTTAAGAAGAAATCCTGATCTTTATACAGCAGCTATACTAGCCTTTGTAACTTCATTTTTTATCAGGTTCTCAATTACAAGTACTATTGAGGCTTTAAATTTAAAAATCCTGTTATTACTTTTATGTCTGATGTTAGTTGTAGCTTCTTTTAAAAAGCTTGGTGTTTTGTCTTTAGTCTATATGAAGCTGTGTTCTCTATCAGGAAATGCAAGATCACTCTCAAGACTGTTTATCTTTATAAACTTTTTTATCTCCATGCTAATTACCAATGATGTTTCATTGATAATCTTTATACCTATCGCTATTGCAGCCTTTGTAAAAGTAAACAGGCAAGATCTCTTAATTAAGGTTCTGTCATTACAGACTATTGCAGCTAATGTAGGCTCAACACTAACACCTATTGGAAATCCTCAAAACCTCTTTATTTATACAGTCTTCAACTATGATTTACTGTCTTTTTTAAAGGTTACTTTTCCTATCATTCTAGTGTCATTTGTATTGCTGTTCTTAACCACACATTTTATTGATACCAAGCCTTTAAAGTACGAAAGCAAGATTGTACTCTCAATTAACTCAAAAAGATGTTCTTTAACTACTGTTCTCTTTGTGCTCTGTCTTTTAAGTGTACTAAGAGTATTGGATGTTTATCTGATGTCTACTCTCGTCCTTAGTTCAATTCTTATAATGGACATGAGTCTGTTCAAACAGGCAGATTACAAGTTGTTGCTACTCTTTGTTTTCTTGTTTATCTTTGTGAACAATGTGTGTCAAATTGAAACTGTTAAAAGCTTTGCTGAGAACTTTGTTGATAAATATGAATACTTTATTTCAGTATCGCTCTCTCAAATAGTTTCAAATGTGCCTGCAACTGTAATGCTATCTAATTTTGCAAAAGATCCAAATATGCTTTTAATCGGTGTGAATGTAGGTGGCTTAGGTACTATCATTGCATCAATGGCAAGTCTAATTACCTTTAAGTTCTATATTAAGACTGAAGGCGCAACGCCTCTTTACTACATGAAAAAATTTACTAAGTACAACATAGGGTTCTTACTTGTTTTAGTAAGTTTTCACTTTATTTTTCCTCAATTCTTTTAGAGAAATTTATTGAATATCTGAGGATTTAATGCGTTTAAAGTACAGGTGTTTAAAGTATAATATCGCCATAAACTTGGAGCTTATAATTCATGGCATTATCATTCTTTGCAACCTGTCCTAAAGGTTTAGAAACTCTTTTATTAAACGAATTAAATCAACTTGGAGCACAAAGCGCTAAAGAAACTGTAGCTGGTGTATCTTTTAAAGGCGACTTTGCTTTTGGTATGAAAGCATGTCTTTGGTCTCGCTTTGCTTCAAGAATTTTACTTGAGATGTCAGAGTTCTACTGTGAAACTGACACTGAACTTTATATCGGTGCTAATGGTGTAGCTTGGGAAAAGTATTTTGATAAGAGCAATACCATCGCAGTTTCCTTCACAGGTACCAATGATGAAATCAGAAACACTCAGTATGGTGCTTTAAAAGTAAAGGACGCTATCTGCGACAGATTACAGACAACTCTAGGTGGAAGACCTGATGTTGATAGAGAAAATCCTGATGTTTTAATTAACTGCCATTTAGATAAAAAGGGCAGTGCAAACATTTTAATCGATCTCTCAGGTCGCGCTCTTCTAAAGCGTGAATATCACCGAGGTACAGGAGCTGCTCCTCTAAAAGAGAATTTAGCTGCTGCCATGATTAAAAGAGCTGGCTATACAGGTGATAACTTTATCGATCCTATGTGTGGTTCAGGTACCTTATTATTTGAAGCAGCTTGTGTGGCTACAGATACTGCACCAGGTATCAGAAGAGAACATTATGGCTTCTTTAACTTAAAACAGTTTGATAAAGATGTCTGGAATAACCTTTTAGAAGAAGCTAAAAACAGATCTCAAAACGGTATAGCAAAGTGTCTTGAAAGAAAGGTTGAGATTGTAGGTTTCGATCTTGATGAAAGAATTGTAGATATTGCTAATGAAAATGCTGCAAAGGCTGGTTTTTCGAATTTAGTTAAGGTATATCACTGTCCTGTACAGAATCTTTATAATCCATTTACTTCAGATCTTAAAGTTACCATTGTAACAAACCCTCCATACGGTAAGAGAATGGGTAACTTTAATGAGTTAATCGCTCTTTATACTGAGATCGGTGCTGGCTTTAAGAAGAACTTTAAAGGCGCAAGAGCTGCAGTGATCTCTTCATCTCCAGAATTACTCTCCTGCATGAGATTGCATTCAAATAAGGTTTACAAACTTTACAACGGTGAGCTTTTATGTCAGTTAAGAGTCTTTGATATTAACGAGACTGAAGATCTAAGCGTAAAAGAAGAGCAGAACATTAAGATTGCAACAGACTTTGCTAACCGCTTAAAGAAAAACTTAACTTACATGCGTAAGTGGGCAAAGAATGTAAATACCAATGCTTTCCGTGTGTATGATGCTGATGTCCCTGAGTATTCTGCTGCCATTGATTACTACGATGGTTACTATGTAATCCAGGCATACAAAGCTCCAGCTAAGGTAAATCCTCGCGTAGCAAAGCGTCATGAATTAGACATGCTAAGTGCGACAGTGGAGATTGCAGGTGTTACTGGTGATAAGGTTATCTTAAAGAGCCGTGAAGTTCAAAAGGGCGACAATCAGTACGAAAAAGCTAAAGAACTTAAAAATGAGTTCATGACTGTCAATGAGAACAATGCTCTGTTTAGAGTAAATCTCTATGATTACCTTGATACAGGTCTTTTCTTAGATGGAAGACTCATCAGAGATTTAATTAGAAAAGAAGCAAAAGACAAAGACTTTTTAAATCTGTTCTCTTATACCTGTTCAGCCTCAGTTGCAGCAGCCTTAGGCGGAGCAAAATCAACTGTATCTGTTGATATGAGCAGAACTTACCTTGAATGGGGTATGGAGAACTTTAAGCTAAACCATTTAGCAACAGATAAGGCTCAATTCATTCAGGCAGACTGTCTAGCTTGGTTATCTCAAGATCAAGGTCTTTTGTTTGATCTTATCTATATAGATCCTCCTACCTTCTCAAACTCAAAGCGTATGGAAACAAGCTTTGATGTAAAACGTGATCAGGTAGCGTTACTTTCAAATCTTACAAGACATCTAAAAGATGGTGGTGAGGTTATATTCTGCACCAACTTCAGAGGTTTTGTAATCGATGAGTCTATTAAAGATTATGGTTTTGAAATTGAGAATATCTCTGAGTCGACTCTGCCTCGTGACTTTTCTCGAGATAAAAAAATTCATACCTGTTACCGTTTGAAATTCACCAAGGCTAATATGGTAAAAACACCTGAGCCTATGACAACATTAAAAGCAGCTCCTAAGTGGCAGAAAGCTTTAGATGTAAAAGAAAATACTTATCATGAGTATTCTGATTCAAATCACTATTCTCAGGATAGAAACTCAAAAAATGGTGACAGAAGCTCTTATAGAAATTCAAGATCTTACTCTTCAAGACTATCTAATAGCTCAGACACCGCTACATATAGTACAAATACAGGTGTAAATAAGGTTTGGGGCGAGGCCAAAGAGAGTCACTCTACTTACAGACACGAAAAACAGGATAAATTTACCAAGCGTCCTGGAGAGTTTTCCCATAAGCCATTTAGACGTGATGAAGACAATTCATCATTTAATGAAAAACGAACTTATGAAAATGACTACTCCAGAGGTAAGTCATCATATTCTAAAGGAAAAGATGGCTTTTCAAAAGGTAAACCTAGAGCATCTTCTCACAAGCCACGTGTGTTTGGACCTGATGGAATTAAGGATCTGTAATGAGTCTTGTATCCATTATTGATGCTTATTTAAACAACGGAGCTGACAAACTTTTAGAAGGCGCTAATCTTTCAATTGAAGAGAATGAAAGAATATGTCTTGTAGGTCGTAACGGTACTGGTAAGTCAACTCTGTTAAGTTTGATTCAGGGTAAAAGAGAGTTAGATTCTGGAAGAATTATTATTCAGTCAGGTCTTAAGATAGCAACTTTATGTCAGGATCCTCCTTCATACGAACGCGGTACTGCTTATTCACTTGCAGCTAGCGGTGTACCTGTTGTAGGTGAAGCTTTATCAAAGTTCTCTTTATCAGAAGATCCTCATGAGCAACTGGAGCTTTCTGCTTTTATTGAATCACATGATGGTTGGGTTAAAGACGCGGTTGTGCGTAAGATCCTAAACAGAATAGGTTTAGCTCCTGAGCTTGAATTAAAATCCCTTTCAGGTGGTAACCGCCGTAAGGTGGCGCTGGCTGCAGCTTTAGCTTCTGAGCCACAATTGCTACTTTTAGATGAGCCTACCAACCACCTAGATATTGAATCTATTGCCTGGTTTGAACAAGAGCTGAAAAACTTTAACGGAACTCTAGTTTTTGTAACCCATGACAGGTTCTTTGCCAATAACTGCGCTACAAGGATAGTCGAGTTAGATAGAGGCAAGCTCTATTCCTATCCTGGTTCATTTAATCGCTATATTGAACTTCGTGATGAGCGATTACGCAAAGAAGAATTAGCTAATGCTGAATTTGACAAGATCTTAGCTCAAGAGGAGGCTTGGATCAGACGCGGCGTTAAGGCTCGTCTTGCTCGTAATGAAGGCAGAGTAAAAGATCTTGAAGAGCGCAGAAAAATAAGAGCAAGTAGACGTGACAGAATGGGCAACGTCATTATGGAGGCAAATTCTGCGCAAAGAAGCGGTAACTTAGTTTTTGAAATTAAAGATCTTAATATCTCTTTTGGAGAGAAGTCTGTTATCAAAGACTTTTGTGCAACCGTAATGCGTGGTGACAGAATTGGTATTACAGGTCCAAATGCTACTGGTAAAACTACTTTAATTAAAGCTCTTTTAGGTCAGATAAAACCAACTTCAGGCAAAGTAAGAACAGGTGTTAATGTAGAAATACAGTATTTTGATCAGTACCATGAAGCTCTTGATCTTGAAAAGTCTGTAGCAGATAACGTCGCTGATGGTCACACCGAAGTATGTATCAACGGTAAGAATAAGCATGTGATCTCTTATCTAGCTAACTTCCTGTTCTCTGGTCGAAGAGCCCGTTCTCCAGTAAAAGTTTTATCGGGAGGTGAGAAGAACCGACTGCTTTTAGCACGCCTTTTTGCTAAAAGCTCAAATGTTCTCATCATGGATGAGCCTACTAATGATCTTGATTTAGAAACCTTAGATTTATTAGAAGATCTTGTATCAACATATAACGGTACTGTTATCATTATCAGCCACGACAGAGCTTTTATCGATAAGGTTGCAACTGAGACTTGGGTCTTTGACGGTAAAGGTCACATTGAGTCTGTAATTGGTGGTTGGTCTGATGTTTTAGCTTATTATGAGAGAATTTCTAAAAATGTAGAGTGTCAAACAAGGGACAATTCTCAAAAAGATATTAAAAATTCTGAACAGCCATCAAGAACTGGAACAGAAAAAACAGACAATTCTAAAAAGAAAAAAGGTCTTACTTTTACCCAAAAGCATGAGCTAAAAGAACTTCCAGATAAAGTTGAAAAGTTAGAAGCTGATATTGCCCTATTAGATGAGCAACTGTCAGATCCTGCCTTATTTGCTGATGGGCCTGAAAAATCTATTGAAGTTACCAACAAGAGAAACAAGGCTCAAGAAGAGTTAGACAAGCTCTATGCTCGTTGGGAAGAATTAGAATTGATAAACGGAGAATAAAATGCCTGCCATTTTTTCAAAGATTGATTTACATTCACATTCAACAGCTTCAGATGGTGCTTTTACTCCAGAAGCTTTAGTACAAAGAGCAATATCAAGAGGTCTTACTCATTTAGCTTTAACTGATCATGACTGTGTTTTAGGAATTGATAGGGCTAAAAAGGAAGCAGAAGGTAAGCTTGAGTTAATTCCTGGCGCTGAGCTGTCAACAACATGGAATAACGAGCAGATCCATGTGGCAGCCTTATTTATCGATAAAGATGCACCAGCACTTCAAGAATATCTAAAAGGTCAAAGAGTCTTACGTATTCAAAGAGCTCAGGAAATTGGTGACAAATTAGATAAGCAGGGATTTACTGATTCATATAACGAATGCGTAAAAAGAGCGGGGAAAGGTGCCTCAATTACACGTGGCAACTATGCTCGCTACATAGTTGAGATGGGCAGAGCTCAGACCAATGAAGATGCCTTTGAATATTATCTTAAAAAAGGTAAATGCTGTTATGTAAAGACTAATTGGCCTGATATTAGTGTAGCTGTAGATGCTATCTTAAAGTCAGGTGGTATTCCTGTGTTAGCCCATCCAAAACGCTATTCTCTTACCAACACCAAATTAAGATCGTTAATGGAATATTTTAAAGATTGCGGTGGTTTAGGAATTGAGGTCGCTTCATCTCAGCAGAAGCCTGCAGATCATGTGTATTTGTGTGAACTTTGCAAGAAGTATGATTTCTTAGCCTCATTAGGTTCAGATTTTCATAATATAGGTCCATACAGAGAGTTAGGTTTTAACCTGTCAATCCCTGACGATTTAAAGAAGGTCTGGGAAACCTCTCAAGCAAAAGAGTACCACTTTAACTAATTATCTAACTAACAAACTAACCAAACAACTAACTAACCATTTAGTTCAAAAGTTAAGTGTAGTAAGTAAGGTTTATCTTGCAAAATATTGCTAAAAAAGCAGTTATAAGATGACCTTACTTCTTGTTGCAAAAATATTATCTGCTCTATTTTACGCTTTAAAAAAAATACAAGAACAATTGAAACCTCATCTAAAGAACCATCACGAGAAAAGACAGTAAATCAGTTGAGTATTTGTCTTAGCTGAAATTTTGTATCGTTTAATAAAAATTATTAGCTAAAGCTAATTATAGTTGCATGTAACTAACTATATCTATACAATGATATTGTGTTCGTAATTAAAATTTTTTAGCTAAGAGGAAATCATGTCAAAAATCGTTAAAGTTATCGGTCGTGAAATTATCGATTCACGTGGTAATCCAACTGTAGAAGCAGAGGTATATTTAGAGGATGGTTCTTTTGGCCGCGCTGCAGCTCCATCTGGTGCATCTACAGGTTCTAGAGAAGCTTTAGAGTTAAGAGACGGCGATAAATCACGCTTTGGTGGTAAAGGTGTATTAAAAGCTGTTGCTAATGTAAATGGTCCAATAGCAAAGGCTATTGTAGGCAAATGCTCTTGCGATCAGTCCGGTATTGATAAGATCATGATAGAGCTAGATGGTACTGAGAATAAAGATAAGTTAGGTGCAAATGCTATCTTAGCAGTATCTTTAGCAGTAGCTAAGGCAGAGGCAGCTTCACGTAAGGTTCCTCTATATAAATATATCGGTGAACTATACGGCCATAAGGGTAAGTATGTAATGCCACTGCCAATGATGAACATTCTAAATGGAGGCAAACATGCAGATAATAATGTGGATATTCAGGAGTTTATGATCCAGCCTGTAGGTGGCAAGAATATCCGTGAAGCTTTACGCATTGGTGCAGAGGTATTCCATGCTCTGGCATCAGTATTAAAGAAGAAAGGTTTATCAACAGGTGTTGGCGATGAGGGCGGTTTTGCTCCTAACTTAAAGTCAAATGCTGAAGCTTTTGCCTGCATCAAAGAGGCTGTTGAAAAAGCAGGATATGAGTTTGGTAAAGATGTAACTCTAGCTATGGACTGCGCTTCATCAGAGTTCTATAACAGTCAAAAAGGTCTATATGAGTTAAAAGGTGAGGGCAAGTCATTTACCTCTCATGAGTTTACTGATTATCTTGCTAATCTAGTAAATGAGTACCCAATTGTATCAATTGAAGATGGTCAGAATGAGTCTGATTGGGATGGCTTTAAATACCAGACTGAAAAGTTAGGTTCACATGTTCAGTTAGTTGGTGATGATTTGTTTGTAACTAACACCAAGATCTTAGCTGAAGGTATTAAAAAGGGTATTGCAAACTCAATCTTAATTAAATTCAACCAGATTGGTTCTTTAACTGAAACATTAAATACTATTAAGATGGCCCATGATGCTGGCTACACAGCTGTGGTATCACACAGATCAGGTGAAACTGAAGATACTACAATTGCTGATCTTGCAGTTGGTACCTCATGCGGTCAAATTAAGACTGGTTCTATGAGTCGTTCTGATCGTATTGCCAAATACAATCAGTTAATCAGGATCGAAGAAGAATTAGGTGACGATTGCGTTTTCTTAGGAAGAAAGTCTATTAAAGGTCAAAACTAAGTTTTAGATCCTTTTTGATTGAAGATTTTTGTGCCAGGACTTGTTCCTGGCGTTTTTGTTGGTGCTCATTGAAATCAAAATTTAAGAGGTAATCTCAAAACTATGGTAAATGCAAAATAAATTTTACAAGTTTAAGAGTGAATGAAATGAACTTTTTGATCTTACTTTACTTTTTTAAGTTACATTTGTGTTAACTTGATACAAAATACTTTTGAAGGAATTTTGTCATGAAAAAGAAAACAATTGGTATTGTAAGTTCATGTGCTGTAGCTGTAGCAGCAGTTGTATATGCTAGCGGTGTTTATTTTACAAAATCAGCTGTAGATAATGAGATTGAAAAGATTAATGACATCTCAAGCCAAGGCGAGAATACCTCTCAGGAGATTGCCTCTGTTGCTCATTTTAATGTTGAAGATAAAGGCTTTTTCTCACAAAAGGGCACACTTACACTTTCTTATCCCCCATATGTTAACTTTTCAATTCCTGTAAAAATTGAGCATGGATTTTTAAATGCAGAGATATCTTTTGATACAAAAGATATCAACAACTATTTATCAAGACAAAAGCTTTTATCTCTTGATGGAAATACTTTAAAGAGCTCTGCAAAGTTAAAAATAAGTGCTTTAAGTCAAAGTGCAACTTTAAAGCTAAAGCTTGATGGAAGATATCTTGACAGATCAATAAATCCTATTTCCGCATCGGTTAAAGCAGAGTTTGATAAAGATGAGAACGTTGATTTGTCATCTGAATTTTACAGTATCAATCTAGCCTTTATTGGTAAAGTCGATTCTATAAAGTACAAGACCAAGTTTACAGGTATCGGCGCTCTAAAGAAATTTGATGAAATGGAGCTATCAACTAAAGGTGTGAAGACTATTGGTTTTAAATCTGATAGCTTAAAAGCATCATTAGTAGCTAAAAACCAAAAAGATGATGGTACCTTTGATCTTAAGTTCAAAGCCAAAGGCGATAATCTTGATTATATAAAGGATTATGATGCAGTTATTACTGTAAGAGGTATTACAGCTGATGCTCTAAGTAGCCTGTATACAGGAGCCGTAACCGGACTTCCAAACTCAATTCCAAATATAAAAAGCATCGACATTGATAAATTTGAAGGCGTAATTGATGATAAGATTGGCTCTTTAATCGGATTGTATGATAAAAAGAAACTTCCTATTAAAGCTTCTGGCAAACTTGATTTTAAAGTCTCAGAAGATGAATCTGTTCCTGTGGTTAACGGAAATATCAACGTTACAACAAAAGAAGATCCTGGTCAGACCATGTTCTTTGTAAAAAAGGATAAGGAGTACAGATCAGAGATTAAGATTGTAGATTCAGAAGTTTATGTAAACAATGAACGCATGATGTAGCGAGTAGTTCTGATTGATAAGTCAAGCTCAGAATTTCATACTTTGTGCTTTTAACGCCAAAGTATGAAAATTCTCGACGGTTAATTCCCTGCTAGGAATTTTTACTAACGAATTTGATAACATACTATTTCCCTATTTAACATAAGGTTAATGTTTCAATAGATGCTATACTTTAGATTAAAGATCAGAAAGTTTTTAGAACGATGACATGAAATTTACAAAGCTACTGCCAAATTCATGCAATTTTAGAGATCTTATTGACAATAATAGAGTATATGTAGATAAGACAGCTTTAATTTGCCAAATTGCAAAAGATGAAAAAGGCCCATATTTCATTTCACGTCCAAGACGCTTTGGTAAGTCAACTCTTATCAATACCTTCCATGAACTCTTTGCTCATGGAACAGAGAGGTTTAAAGGTTTAGAGATTGAACCTTTATGGAAAGACAAAACATATAAGGTTATCCATTTAGATTTTTCTACATTCAGAGAGGTTCCTTCAAACAGTTCTTTTAATAAAGAATTTATGGATGCCTTTAAGCTTTCACTTGAAGAAGCAGGTATTGAGCCTACAAAAGAAAATATAGATAGTCCTGCTAACTTGCTAAAAAAGACACTAGATACAGAAAGTGAAGTGGTATTGCTAGTAGATGAATATGATGCACCATTAACAGCTGTCTTAAATGATAGCAATGAATTTGAAGATAGACGCAAGATCTTATCTAACTTCTATTTAACTGTTAAATCATGTGGCGGAAAATTCCGTTTTATCTTTATTACAGGTGTAACTTATTACGCTCATACTTCTATATTCTCAGCATTTAACAATCTAACAGATTTAACCTTAGATAGCGATTATGGTGCATTATTAGGCTACACCAGTGAAGAGTTAGAAAAGTACTTTAGTGAGTATATTGATAATGCTGTAGTGACTTTAAATAAGAAGTTCCCAACAGAACGTTATACACATGAAAAAGTTGTTGAAGAACTAAAGCGAAACTATGATGGCTACAGTTTTGATGAAGATTGTATGCACCATGTCTACAATCCTTGGTCAATATTAAATTTCTTAAAATCACCACATAGAGGTTTTATTCCATACTGGGTAGTATCAGGTGTTTCAACACCAACGTTCTTAGTTAATTATCTAAAGCATGGTTTAGAAAAATACAATGCTGATGAATTACAGTCATTGCTGCAAATTGATTCAACAGTGGACAAAGTAAGCAGTAAACTGTATCCATCAATTGATAATATTGCAAAAATTGACCTCTTTGCCATTCTGTATCAGGCAGGATATTTCTGTATCAAAGGTGTAAACAGAAAAATACTTCAGATAGGAATACCTAACCTTGAAGTAAAACGGGCATATTCTGAAATCATGTTAAGGCTTTTAACTAACAACAATGATGTTCAGGAAAAGTTTACTACTTCACTTTACGATGTTCTTTGTGAAAATAAATTAGACAAGCTAAAGGACATCTTTAATTGCTTTATCAATGAACTTTCATATGAAACAGTAAAGAACTTTAATGAAGCATGTTTTAGAGATGTACTAAAGCTTGCGATGCTTACTTTTAATGTAACAGCCGCAACAGAGGTAATGGGCGCTTGTGGCAGAGCAGATATTACAGCTGAAGCTGGTAAGTATCTGTATGTCTTTGAATTAAAGGTAACAGATAACAGTAAAGACATTGCAACAAAACTTACTGAAGCTAAAGAGCAAATCATAAAGAACAAGTACGCAAGACGTCTTACAGATAAGACTGTAGTACCTGTAGCTTTAGTCTTAGAGAATAATTCTAAGAGTAGAGAAAAGACTGATACTCCTGTTTGTGAGATTGTTGCTTTAGAAAAAGTTTAATAAGACTAAAAACGGTGAATTAGTTTTCACCGTATTCTTGAAGATGGATTGAAGTAGTTATTACCACTTCTTCTTATCACCAAAGATTTCATCAAGATCGCTCTTATCGGCTAAACTCTGACCATCAGCGTCAGCCTTTTCTTTCTTAGCAGGATCTTTAATCTTAGTTTCAGCATTGATGCCATTTAAAAGGTTTGTTAGAAGATCTTCTTTTTCAGTAAGCCAACCGTCTTTTACACCAGAAGCTTTGATAACACTTAAACCTTTATCAATAAGCTGTCTGCAAGAACCTATTTGACGTAGTCTTTTCATTTCGAAAACTTTCTGAATTAAGTTTGAAATGTTAACTTTTAGCACCAGAATGTACAGACGACGATCTTCTTTATTTAATTGAGATGGATTTAAAGGAATACCAGAGGTCATCTCTGACTTTAAGATGCTACGTAATCTTCTGATAACACGAAGTTGAGCAATAGCCATAGCATCATTTTCAGGGGCCTTAAAAGTACTTAATTCTTTGTAATTGGTTTTTAGCTCGGCAATGATCTTTTCTTCGTTAGCAATTCTGTCTTTTACCTCATCACGTGTTTTAGGATCAATTGCTCTTTTTCTTAAAGCTCTGATAATTCTGTAGTGAAGAACTAAAACTAGTGTTTTGGAAAATGCAACTTGAGCTTGGTTTAAAAGCAGTTCTTCACATTCGGTGATGATGTTTCTTGCTCTAGTAGAGATAAGTCTAGCATCCTGCTCACAGCGGGCAACATAATCACTGTACATATTCACAATGATTAAAAGAAAACTTGCTAGAAGAACAAATATAACAGCTATTGTAATAAACATAATCGCTTCTCAAAACCGAAACATCCACGTTATTATAACGGTATACAAGACAATTACTTAAGTTTATGGGTAATTTTTTTGAACAAAATCGTAAAGTTACTCAAATTTACAGGTAACTTTTTTGTCTCTCTAGTTATTTATGACATTTTGAGCGTCATTTTGAGGTCGAGATGTGACTACTTGATGTTGAAATTTAGTTTGCAAGGCTTTGTTAAATCGTTTGCGATGTCACTTTTATACAGACTAATTATGCTATAATTCCTACTGTTGTATACAAATTACAACTTAATTTTAGCGGTAACGAACCGCCTCTGCTAAAACATAGCAGAAATTAAAATCGGCAGTTGCAGACAGCTGTAGTCAAATAAACAATTGATTACAACGGTTCACTGAACAAGGAAAGTACCATCTATGACAACATTGATTAAGACAGCTGACTTCATTGAGTCTGTCTGTGATGCGATTCAGTTCATTTCTTATTATCATCCAAAAGATTTCTTAAAGGCTATGAAACATGCCTATGAAATTGAGCAGAATCCATCAGCAAAGAACGCAATCGCACAGATCTTAGTAAATTCAAAAATGTGTGCAATCGGACACCGTCCATTGTGCCAAGATACAGGTGCTGTTACCTGTTTCGTTAAGATCGGTATGGATGTTCGCTTTGAAGGCGACATGACTATTCAGGAAATGGTGGATGAGGGTACTAGAAGAGCATATGCTTTCCCAACAAACCCTCTACGTAAGTCAATCCTAATGGATCCATTAGGAAAGAGAATTAACACCAAAGACAATACTCCTACTGTAGTTCACATTGAGATGGTTCATGGTAACAAGGTAGAAGTAGCTATTGCATCAAAGGGTGGTGGATCTGAGAACAAGACCCACATGAGAATGTTAAACCCATCAGACAGTGTAGTTGATTACGTATTAAGCCAGATCCCTCTAATGGGCGCTGGTTGGTGTCCTCCAGGAATTATTGGTATCGGCGTTGGCGGTACTCCTGAGAAGTCTGCAATTTTAGCTAAAGAAGCTTTAAATGATCCTATCGATATCCAGGAGTTAATTGCTCGCGGACCTAAGAACGCTGAAGAAGAGTTAAGACTTGAGCTTTATGACAAGATCAACAAGTTAGGTATCGGTGCTCAGGGCTTAGGTGGTATTACCACAGTTCTTGATGTTAAGGTTAAGACCTACCCATGCCACGCAGTATCAAAGGCTACTACAATTATTCCTAACTGTGCTGCAACTCGTCACATTGATTTTGAGTTAGATGGTACAGGTCCAGCAACCTTCACACCTCCATCATTAGATGATTACCCAGATATCGAAATCGGTGGTGCAAGTGCCAATGTTAAGAGAGTAAATCTTGATACTATCACTAAAGAAGAGATTGCTTCATGGAAGATGGGTGAGACCTTATTATTATCAGGTACTATCTTAACAGGTCGTGATGCTGCTCATAAGAGAGTATGTGACTTAATCGCTCAGGGTAAGCCTCTACCTGAAGGTGTTGATTTCCACAAGAAGTTCATCTACTACGTAGGACCAGTACCTGCTGTAGGTAATGAAGTTGTGGGCCCTGCAGGTCCTACCACTTCAACTCGTATGGATAAGTTCGTTGAAACCATGCTTTCACAGACAGGTCTATACGGAATGATTGGTAAGTCAGAGCGTGGTCCTGAGGCTATCGCTTCAATTAAGAAGCACAAGGCTGCTTACTTAATGGCAACCGGTGGTGCAGCTTACTTGGTATCTAAGGCAATTAAGTCAGCTAAAGTTCTAGCATTCGAAGATCTTGGCATGGAAGCTATCCGTGAGTACAAGGTTGTTGATATGCCTGTTACCGTTGCTGTTGACAGTGAAGGTAACTCAATCCATAAGATTGGACCTGAGCAGTGGTCAAAGAAGATTGCTGAGATTAAGTTCAAGTACATCTAATTAAAGTACTTAAACTAAATTGAATATCCTCTAAACTCAGAACTAGGGAATATTCATGAGAGAACGCTTTCTTGAAATATAGAAGGCGTTTTGTTTAAGCAAAAATGTATCTCCGCTTTTATTTCCCTTACAGGTTTCTCAATCATATTATTAGCTTTGAATAAAGATGCACTTTACTGCAATTTGTAAAAGTTTCATAGTTCTCTCACGCAACGTGTTTTCAGTTCTAGAGCATACTTTATTTAGCAAGTGAACTATTAGCGGCAAATGCCTGTAGCAACTGTTTTAAGATCTCAAGTCTTGATCTAGACTCACTTTCAGGTACGTTGTACCTTAATGAGCTGGGACCAGTGATTCTGTATTCATTATGTTTACAGGTAGTCATGAGTCTTATCAGATACTCATTAGAGATCTTATGATTCTGATTTAACTCAATGATGCCTCCTTTAGCATCGCCGTTAATTCTCTTAATTCCAAGCTCGGTTGCTAAAACCTTTAAAGATGATATCTCAAAGAGGTTTTTAGTAGCATCTGGCAAAAAACCAAATCTATCAATAAGTTCTACTTTAAGATCTTCAAACTGATTTGGTGTCTTACATGATGAAATACGTTTGTATAAAGACAATCTGGTATTTACATCTGCAATATAGTCAGTTGGTAGCAGACATGGTAAGTGGAGATCGATTTCACACTCATTTAGGGTAATTTCAGCAAGGGATGGTTCATGTCCTTCTTTTAGAGCTTTAACCGCAGCTTCTAACATCTCAGAGTAGAGTGAGAAACCTACAGATTCAATCTGACCTGACTGTTCTTCACCTAAAAGCTCACCAGCACCTCTAATTTCCATATCATGGGTAGCAAGAACGAAGCCAGCACCTAACTCTTCTAATGAAGAAATAGCATCAAGTCTTAATTTAGCATCTTTTGATAACAGCTGTTTAGGAGGGGTAAATAGGTATGCATAAGCTTGGTGATGAGAACGTCCTACACGACCTCTGATTTGGTGTAACTGGGCTAAACCTAAAAGATCAGCTCTATCGATGATGATGGTATTAGCTGTAGGCACATCAAGACCATTTTCAACTATAGTAGAGCAAACTAAAAGGTTAAATCTTTGGTGATAGAAGTCTCTCATCACCTTTTGCAGATCACGTTCATTTAACTGACCATGACCAATACCGATTTTTGCCTCTGGTACTAATTTAGCTAATTGTTCTGCTCTTTGGTTGATGGTTGCAACATCATTATGCAGGTAGTAGACCTGTCCTCCACGACGCAATTCACGCATGATAGCTTCACGGGTTAAGGCATCAGATTTTTCTGTTACAAAGGTTTTAACTGCAAGTCTGTGCTCTGGTGGAGTTGCAATGATAGAGAGCTCTCTCATTCCTTCCATAGCCATGTTCAAAGTACGAGGAATAGGAGTTGCTGTAAGAGTCAGCAAATCAACCTGAGCTCTAATTTCCTTTAAGCGCTCTTTTTGTTTTACACCAAAGCGGTGCTCCTCATCAACAATGATAAGGCCTAACTTTTTAAATTTAATGTCTTTTGATAGAAGTTTATGTGTACCGATGATGATATCAACACTACCTTTTTCTATCTCTTTTATTACCTCGTTTTGTTGTTTTACTGTTTTAAAACGAGATAGAAGTTCAACATTGATTGCAGTACCAGCAAATCTGTCTTTAAAGTTTTGATAGTGTTGCTCTGCTAGAATTGTAGTAGGTACTAGGACTGCAACCTGAGAGCCTGCTGATGCCACCACAAAAGCTGCACGTAGGGCAACCTCGGTTTTACCAAAACCTACATCACCGCAAACTAATCTGTCCATTGGCTGTTCTTTTGACAGATCGTTAATAGTGTTGTTAATGGCAGCCATCTGATCAGGAGTTTCCTGATAGCCAAATCCTGAAGCAAATTCATCCAAAGCTTTTTCATCAACTTTAAATGCAGTACCTGCGACAGCTTCACGGCGAGCATAAAGATCTAAAAGCTGAGCTGCAACATCAGTGACCTTTTGTACTGCTTTAGCTTTCTTTTTAGACCAAGTGTCATTACCCAATCGTGATAAAGGAGGATTCTCAGAGCCAGAGTATCTTGCGACTTTTGATAAAGAGGTAATAGGGATATTGAGCATATCACCATTTAGGTATTCTATGGTTAAGAATTCACCTTTGATGCCTCCAATATCCAAGATCTTAAGACCACGATAACGACCGATACCATGGTCAATGTGAACTACGACTTGACCTTCTTTTAAGGATGAGAGGTTGCGGATGATGGTATCCTGAGAGAGCTTCGATTTATATGAAGCTCTTCTTTGTTTTACAACTTTAAAGCCTAAAAGCTCACTTTCTGTTAAGACACACAGTTTTGATGATGGAAGGATCATACCTTCATCAAAAGGAGCAATAGTCATCATCATAGGTGCTTTTTCGTTTAAAAAGTCCTCAAAAGATGAGGCTGCTTTCATGCCAAATTTATCAACTAAAACTTGAGGCATGATCTCTCTTAAGGACTGACGCCTTCCTTCAGAGAGCGCACAGATTAAAATTCTGTAACCGTGACTGATTTTGTCATCAGTAAAGGCAACAAAAGCTCTTGATGATTCTTTTTCCTGATGGTTAAAAGCAATCTCTGGTACCTTTTCAAAATCAGTATTGTAAAAGCCTCGTTTTGAGACTGAATCTTTTGCAAAAGGATTTTTGTATAAAGAAATTCTTTCAAACTTTTTTAAGTTATCATTAAATTCTTTAGGAGTTAAAAATACTCTTTGAGCAGGAAGGGTAGGGTGATCTGAGTTACCAGCGTACTCTAAAGCTCTTTTATGAACATCTACATCGAAATCGTCACAAGCTTTAGTTACATCATCTACAGTTATGATTTTGAACTTTTCATTTAAGTAGTTAAATACAGGTTCAACTTCACTAAAGAATAGAGGTAGATAGTATTCAATACCAGCTGGAATTGCTCCTTTAGAAATTGCCTGATAGATAGGATGATTAGTAAGATTTGCTCCTACAAAGGCATCTCTATAATTACTTCTAAACAGACTGATACCTGACTCATCTAGAGGAAATTCATGAGCTGGTAACATTGAAACAGAATTAATTTTTTCTAATGATCTTTGGGAGTCGACGTCAAAAATTCTCAAGCTATCAACTTCATCATCAAAGAAATCTATTCTGTATGGTGTCTTAGAACCCATAGGATAGATATCGACAATAGAACCACGTACAGCGAATTCACCTGGAGAGAGTACTTGCTCTACAAGGAGGTAACCATGAGTTGTAAGATCTTTTTTCATCATGGTGATGTCACGTTTATCACCAACTTTTATAGAAAAGCTTTGCTTTTTTATAAAAGACAAAGGAGCAATTCTTGGCATTAGAGCTTGTACAGTAGTAATGACAATGCCATCTGACATCTCAGGCATTGCAGCTAAGAGCTTTATTCTTGAAGAGACAATATCCTGATGAGGGGATAAAGTATCATATGGCAAGGTTTCCCAATCTGAGAAATACTCAATGTCAGTTTTAGGAAGTAGAGCCTTTAAATTGGTTCTTAAGCTTTGAGCATCAAAGCTATCGGCACAAATTACTAATATAGGACAAGATGTACAATCGTGTGCAGCTTGCTCATAAATAGCAGCTATGGCTCCTGTCAAACCTGTAGAATTTAAATTACCAATTGATTTTACGGTATTAGAAAAGGTTGCATTGATGCCACCCTTTATAAGATCTTTTAACTGCATTGTTGTTTGCTTTTATGTTTTTTTTGCCTGAACTGTCTTCAATATCTATTTTTTAGCAATATATTTAATTACATGATCTATCAAATGTCACACGATACTATCAGTAAGAATGACAAGATGAATCATCTTGATAATACAAGGTGATAATAAATAACAAGTTGCGTTATACTATTCACAATTTTACATCATTTGTGTGTTAGCTAAAATCTATCGTAGTAAAAACATGCTGTCTTTATTTAAGAAGAACGACTGATGTTACTTATGCTAGATAGATTAAATTCTGCAAATTGGCACAATATTAGACTGAAAATGAAATACCTAAAAAGTCCTATTTATCTATTAGCTTGGTTTGTGTTTATCACAGCCTGTGCTTACATAATCCCATATTTTTCTAATGATTACCGTTACATGATGATTGAGGGTACTCAAGATCTTGTGTCATCATTTAGCGACATTGTAGTATCTCAATACCGTCACTACTTTACTTGGGGTGGTAGAACCCCTCCACATGTATTAGCTCAGCTGTTATTATGGGGCGGTAAATATGTGTCAGCTGTAGGTGCTGGTCTTTGTTATTTAGTTTTGATCTACTTAATCTATGTTCAAGCTAAAGGCAAAAGAGTAAATCCATTTAAGCTTTTAATTCTGCCAGTACTTTTTATAACTGTAGCTTTATGGTTATGTCTGAGAGCCTATGGTGAAGTTATCTTTATGTTAGTTACCTCATGTAACTATCTGTATACCACCACCTTCATTTTGGCTTTCCTTTTGCCTTATAGATTTTCAATAAATGCGGATAATTGTAAAAAGTCAGTACCTTTTGCAATTATGATGTTTCTGTTAGGAATCATCGCAGGCTGGTGTAATGAGAACACAGGATTTGCTATCTGTGCTGCTAACTTCCTGTTATGTCTATATCTTTATAAGGTAAAGAAGTTATCTTTCTGGCATATCACAGGTTTTGTTGGTACTTGTATAGGCTTCTTAGTTTTAGTATTGTCTCCTGGTAACAATGCTCGTCTTGAGATGATGGAAACAACTGGTAGCTTTAATTACTTCTCCCATTTAGCAGTGACATTGGATATTTTCTTCTTAACCTTGTTAGAAGAATTACCTTTAATTCTGTCACTTGTTTATTTACTCTTTATTGCTTATAAAAATAAATTCTTTTCAAAAGATAAATTTGCAGAATATAAAAATGATTTTATAGGAGTGTTCTACCTCTTTATCTTTGGATTTGCATCATTGGCAATTATGATTTTTTCTCCTAATTTTCCAGCAAGAACCGCAACTCCATTTACCTGTGCTTTGATTGCTTGTATATCAGGTGTTTACTTTATTTTAAAGAAAGAAGATATAAAGGTAATGCCAAAAACATTGACAGTATCCTTATACACTCTATGCTTTGTCTATATTCTAGTTACAGGTGAGAATGCCTTAGGCGGACTTTTAAAGGTAAAACAGGATATGGTGGAGCGTGATTATGAAATTCAACAGCAATTAGATGCAGGAGTAAAAGATCTGGTGGTAAGTCCTTTGACAGTTGAAACCTCTCGCTATATCTTTGTGGCAGATGTTAGAACTAAGCCAACATTTTTTGCAAACGAGATTTTAAGTCGTTTCTATCATGTAAATTCCATTGTCAGAACCTGCGATTTTGCAAAAACTGTAAAGCACTCTGATCTTATTATCTATCAACATTACGGAGAACCTGTATGCTCAGTGAAGAAGCCTTAGTTAAAGCTGTAAAGAGAGCTCTGTTGTCTCAAAGTGATGACGGGATGGTAAAAGAACTTTTAGTTATCCATGAAAGAGAAAGGCTTTCTCAAAGATTTGAGGCAATAAATAAAATTCACGGCAAGAGTGCAACTGATTTGATGGGGGATGACGTTTCATCAAGACATGATTTAGTAAAAAAGAAGCTGGCCTTTAAGGTCAGCTCCACTCGTTTCCCTCTGCCAAAATCACTTAGCAGAGGTCCTGTTAGAAAAACTCACAATCGAGGCAATTAGTCCCAACCGTTAGCTTCATCCTCAGTTACATCTGAGGATTTTATTTTTGATGAATCTGTCTTCATAGCATTCCATACTCTGTTAGTTATCTTAGTTGTTTTAGCAGGAGTAGGTTGCATAAAGTACATGGTTTTTAATTTCTCATCTGAAAGCATAATACTGTCATTTGACTTAAGCTCTTCAGATAAGTTGTCCATAGCCTCATCAACTGGTAGAACATAACCTAACTCGTCAGAGAGTTTTCTTGCGTTCTCAGGAGTTAATAGCCAGTCAAACCATTTCATAGCGTTGTCATAGTTCTTTGCGCCACGAGGTACAGTCCAGCTGTCATACCAGAAGATAGAACCTTCTTTTGGAATTACATATTCAATATCGTATTTGTGTTTACCGTGTGCAGCTAAGTGTCTGCCTTGAATAATGTCACCTGAGTAACCAATAGCCGCACAAATCTCGCCTGATGCAAGATCTGTTACATAGCGGTTAGACTGGAAATAAGCGGTGTTAGCTGCCAGATTTGTTAAGATCTTTTTAGCTTCTTCGTAATCTTCAGCTTTCTGAGATAAAGGATCTTTACCTAAGTAATGCTGAACAGCTGAGATAACCTCAATAGGAGAGTCAATTACAGCAATACCGCATTTTTTGAGCTTGTCAGAATTTTCTTTTTTGAATAGAAAATCCCAGGAATCAATTTTGTAGTCTTTGCCAAAGATCTCTTCAATCTTTTGCTTGTTATAGCCAATACCGATGGAGATCTCAATATAAGGGTAGGCGTAGTCATTGTTTGGATCTAAAGTTGCCATCTTTTCTAATCTTGCATGGTTTAACTTGACCCAGTTAGGAATTTTTGAATGGTCGATTTTTTGTAATGCACCTGATTTTGCCATTCTTGGTACATAGTAGCTTACGACTACAGCTGCATCAAAACCGGTATTACCGGCAAGCAGTCTTGCTTCCTGCAGTTCATTTGAGTCGTATTCCACATAGCTGGTCTTAAGACCGGTATCTTTTTCAAAGTCGGCTACAGTGTGTTCTCCAATATTGTAGCTCCAGTTCCAGATATTTACTTTATCGCTGTTTTCAGCCATCGCGCTATTCACGGTACCCAGACATATGGTACTTAAAAGGCACAAAGACATTAGCTTCATTATCATTTAACCTCAAAATATGTTTAAAAGCCGAATAAATCGGTCCATCCTTAGTAAATCATGACAATCTCTAGGTGTCAAATTTATACGACAGATATTTACCTGTTTTGGGACTTGCTTACAGATGTTTTAACAATGTTCAGAAAAATTTAATTTTGTGAAAAATAAAAAGCGTTTTTTTTTTTTTGACCTGTGATAAAGTGCATAAAAAATATATTGTAATTTTATCTCCGGAACATGGCAGATAAAAGGACCATTACCCATATCTGACTTTTGTTTACACATTACCCATATCTGACTTTTGTTTACAGAAAAATACTGGTTTTTTGCGTCCAAACATAAATATTCATTATTTGATACAGGAATAAGCAATGAACGAACAGAATGAAGAAATTGAAATTGATCTTTTAAGATTGTTTCGTTTCATATTGTCAAAATTCAAAACACTTTTAATCTTAGGAATTGTTTTTGCGGTTCTGGGATTTTCATATAAATACTGTCGTTTTGAGTTTTCTTCAACTCCTCTTGCCGAAGTAAATAATCTTTTCACAATTGAAAAGATTGAAAAAGAACCTGATGGTAAAGTTGTAAAGAAAAAAGAGAAAGTTTCATATAACCTTTATAAGGAAGACTATGAGGCTCGTTACTCTGAGTACGAAAGTAAAAAAAGAAATGTTGACCTTCATAAAAAGTTTTTAGAACAGGATTTTGAAAATTTCAACAGAGAACTTGCCACCACTCAAGAGTACATCAGAAATTCAAAACTCTACAATCTTTCCCCTGAAAGTTACTGGGAAAGTGAGTTCTACTATACTGTCCGTGAAAAAAATGCCAAGACTGCAATGCCAAACATTGCATCTGTAAAGAAGGCATTAAAGTCAAAAGAAGAAGGTGAGGAAGAGACTTTTGAAAAATGAGTCAACAGTTGTGCGCTTTGCTAACAGACTGTTGCATACACAAAAGTATATTCAGGCCTTTGCAAAAAGCCTCGGAATTAGCATGAATCTTACACAGAAACCTGTAAGTGAACTTTTCGTTTTCTCTGCAATTGACAGTTATTCTTTTGTCATAAGCCTTAAAGGAGATTCTAAAGAAACTCTTTCAAAACTGGAAAAAGTAAAAGAAGTGTTTGATAAGGAATTTACAGATTTTTACGGTCAGGATTACATCATAAAAATTGTTCCAATTTCTCTTGAGAGAATTTACAACGCAGGTTTAATTAAATTAAAGCGCGATACAGACAATGCAGTGGTAAAACTCAATAATGAAATTGAGAACAAGAAAAATCAGATTTTAAATCAGGTTCAGCCTCTGCCTCCTGAAGATATTAGTGCAAAGATGAAGACTCTTGAAGGCTATAAAACCATGAAGCTTGTGATTTTCACAATCGCAGGTTTATTTGGAGGGATCTTCCTTGGTGCAGCATATTTTAGTATGAAGTATCTGTTCTCCGGAAAGATAACCTCAAGTGAATCTCTTAAGAATCTGTACGGCTTGAAGAACATCGCTGTGTTGCATGAAAGCTCATTTTCAAAAGAAATACCTGACGAAAAAGTAAGACTTGAAAATGCTGTAGAAATCCTGTCTGCTGGTAAAAAGAAAGTCGTTCTAGTTTCAACTCTTGAGGGTAAGGACATCAGCAATGCAACAGAAATTATCAGCACTGCCTTGTCCAGATCAGGTGTTGCCTACGATTTTGTTAAAGATTGCAAGCTTAAGGAAATTACCGACAGTGATGCTGTAATTATTGTAGAAAAGCTGGATGTATCTGTTTTAGATGCTGCTCGTGTTGAGATTGAGAATCTCCTTGCATATAAAGTCAGTGTCGATGGTATTGTTTACGCTTAGCAGTCACTACCATACAAAATATTAAACAGTTTTTTGCTTATCAAAATCTGAGATTCAGGCTCTAGATCTTCATGATTGCCTCCATCCTTTTCGAGGATATTCAGAGGCGCCTTTTACGGCTGTGCAATGCAGCCTTTTTTTCATAATACAATCTTCTTTCCTGTAATAATTCCATTCCATATATGTTTCCAATTTTCTATAAAATTCACAAATAAATAGAGATTAAGTTCTGTTTTGCTGTTTCACTGTCATTTCGTTGCACGTTTGTTTGTTTCAGCACATGCACAGTTTTCATATAAATCTTATAACTCAGTCAAATCTCAACTCGTTATATTCTGTATAATTTCTTTTGTTTGTCACTGTGAAGTCTATTGTTAATTCGTTCTAAAACAACAGGTAAGGATTTATATGGAAAATTTTCAGTTCTGTGTTTCTACAAAATATATCTTTGGTCAGGGTGTAAGTTCTAAAGTGGGACAGACTGTCTATGAGCTAGGATTTAAAAAAGTTTTAATTGTGTATGGTGGTGGCTCTGCTGTGCGTTCAGGGCTGTTATCCTCAATTAAAGAGCAACTTGCTTCATATTCAATTGGCTACACCTTACTTGGAGGAGTAAAACCTAATCCAAGAGCTAATCTTGTGTATGAGGGAATTCAAATAGCCATGAAGGAAAAAGTAGATTTCATTCTTCCTGTGGGAGGCGGTTCTGTAATAGACACAGCTAAGGCGATTTCTTTAGGAGCTGCAGACAGTGAAGGGGGGAGATTTCTTTGATTTTTACCTAAGAAAAAGAAAGCCTACTGCAGCACTGAAAGTAGGTGTGGTGCTTACAATTCCTGCAGCAGGTTCTGAAAGCTCAACCTCTACAGTTATAGAAAAAACAATAGGAGGTCAGGTTATCAAATGCGGTTGCTCAAGTGAGCTGAACCGACCTTTATTTGCCATACTGGATCCTGAACTGACTTTTACTGTCAGCAGATATCAGACAGCCTGTGGTGTTACCGACATGATGGCTCACATCATGGAAAGATATTTTACTAATTCTGACGGTGTTGACGTTACCGATAACATCTGTGAAGGGCTGTTAAGAGCAATCATTAAGAATGCATTGACTGTTATGGAAGATCCCCACAACTACAATGCAAGGGCAAACCTGATGTGGGCAGGTTCACTGGCACATAACAATATCTGCGGCGTGGACAGAGAACAGGACTGGGCAACACATCATCTGGAACATCAGCTGTCAGCATTATATGATGTCGCACATGGAGCTGGTCTTGCTGTGATGTTTCCTGCCTGGATGGAGTATGTCTTTAAACATGACGTAATGAGATTTGCAAGATTTGCTTCAGAGGTTTTTAATGTACCTTTCGACTTTGATGATCCGTCTGTAACCGCAAGAGAAGGCATAAATGCTCTGAGATATTTTCTAAAATCAATTGGAATGCCACTGTCATTTAAAGATATAGGCGCAAAAAAAGAAGATATTCCTCTGCTGTTGAGTATGCTCGGAGTGAATGAACAAAACAGAAGTGAAGGAAGGTTCGTGGTTTTATATAAGAGTGACTGCGAAAAAATATATACAATTGCAGCTGACTGTAAAGAATAAAATAGACTGAAAGCGCAGTGATTCATATTCATTTTTTTGCTTTTTGAAATTAAATGAGGCTTATTTTGTGAAAAAGTCCAGTTGTGATAATTTCATGAGATGAACTTTTTTAGACTGCAGATAAATCTAGGGAAAATAACATGTTCCAGAGACAGAGATATCTTGAGCTTCTTTCAAGAGAGTATGACAACCGCTATGCGGTTTACACAAAATTAATAAATCTGAAAGCCGTTTTATCTATGCCAAAAGGCACAGAGCATTTTATTTCAGATATTCATGGTGAGTATGAAGCTTTTAAACATATCTTAAATAACGCCTCAGGCGTTATCAAAGAAAAGGTAAGATTAGTCTTTACTGATTACACTAAAGAGCAAATAGATGAGCTATGCACTCTCATTTACTATCCAAATGAATGTCTTTTAAACAAAGAAAAGGACGGTAGCACTGATTTAAACTTTTTTTATACCAAGACCATACTCGATTTAATTGCACTATCAAATTACCTCTCCTCAAAATACTCACGTTCTAAGGTAAGAAAAGCAATTGATGGTGACTTTTCATACATCATAGATGAGTTAATGCATGCTAAATCAGATGATCAAAACTCAAGAATGGCTTACCACCGTTCTATTTTAGAGGCGATTATCAAAACAGGCTCTGCTAAATATTTCATTTTAGAACTGTGTAAACTTATCAAAAGATTAGCTGTCGACAGACTGCATGTCTTAGGCGATATCTTTGACAGAGGTCCTCACCCAGATAAGTGCATGGATCTTTTAATGAAATATCATGATCTTGATCTGCAATGGGGTAATCATGATGTACTCTGGATTGGTGCCTGTTGTGGTTCTGCTTTGTGTGCTGTGAATGTACTTTGTAACAACATCCGCTATAAGAACTTTAAAATGCTTGAGAATGGCTATGGTATTTCTTTAAGAAAACTTGCCATGTTTGCAAATTCTACTTATAAAAATGAAAAGGACTTTCCTGCAGACCATAAAGCCGTAGCTGTTTTGGCTGTAAAACTCATCGGTCAGTTAGTAAAAAGACATCCTGAGTATGAATTAGATGACAGATTAGTGTTAGATGGTCTTGATCTTAAAAATGGTTCGGTTACTTTAACTGACGGTAAGACTTATAAGTTAAAGACAACTGATCTGCCAACTGTAGATAAAGCTCATCCTTATGTATTAACTAAAGCTGAACAGGAAGTTGTAGATGATTTGGTAGCGTCATTTACAGGTTCAGTAAGACTTAATAACCATGTAAAGTTTCTGTATTCTAAAGGTACCATGTATCAGTGTTTTAATGGCAATTTGCTCTACCATGGCTGTATCCCGTTAGATGAGGATGGCTCCTTTAAAAAGATTAAATGTGACGGTAATGAACTGTCTGGTCGAGATTATCTGGATTTTTGCCAAAAGAAAATTCGCGAAGCTTATACCTTGAGAGATCAAGACCATTTAGATTTCTTATGGTACATGTGGACAGGTCCATTGTCACCTCTTTCCGGTCGCAGAATGAAACTCTTTGAAAGGCTGTTTGTTCAAGATGAGTCAACCTGGCATGAGCCTAGAAATCCTTACTACACCTATTATTACGAAGAAAAAACCTGTAATCAGATCTTAAGAGAGTTCTCTTTAGATTCGAACAATGGCCATATCATCAATGGACATACCCCAATTATGGCAAAGGACGGAGAAACTCCTGTAAGAGCAGGAGGAAAGCTTTTAGTTATAGATGGAGGCTTTTGCAAAGCTTATCAGGAAAAAACAGGTATTGCAGGTTATACCTTAATCTATAGCTCACACTATTTGCATCTAAAGGCTCATACTCCTTTTACTACCATAAAAGATGCTATTGCCAACAATAGTGATATTGCTGACTTGCAGGTAATTTCTGTTGAAGATTTTAAACAAAGAAAGATGGTGGTGGATACTGATCTTGGACAGGGAATAAAAGAGCTTATCTCTGATCTTGAAGAGCTTTTAGAAATGTATAAGCAAGGTCTGTTAAGAGAAAGACTGACTGATGAAAAGGGTAACCCATTTATCTAACTGAAAACGCTCTTTATAGGAGCCAAAATATTTAGATAAGTAAAGGTGAGTCTTATTAAGACAGACATATCTCGAATAAAAATATATTCCCAGTAGTTTGGCAAGTTGAGTTTTGCTTTTGAATAAGTCAGCACTTTAGTAGAAATTAAGTACCTAACATGCTTAAAACAGCTATTTAAGGCTGTCTTTTAGAGAGTAAAGCAGATCACAGATTTTGATGTGAATATTTAAAATTTTGCAATGAACATGAATTTTGTATTTTAAAATTTTCAAAAATTTGAGGTTAATTAACCTTTATAAAAAAATCTTTACAATTAGGATTGCTTCAAGAGTTTACTAGGTTAATTAACTGAGTTTAATAATCGCAATTATTTAAAATCTTTCTAACTCCTTGTAATAAAGCCATTTCTGAAATAAATCGGTATTTTTTTGCAAAAACATTACATCGGTCTACTAGGAAAAATAGGACCTTATCTATATAATCGTCTTGCTTACGAAAGCAATTATGTTTCAGTTATAAAAGAACAGAAACGTTTACGACAGATAAAAAAATCTGTTTGAACTTAATTAGGAGTAATCATGAAAGAACAGTGGCGCGGTTTTACCGGCTCTCATTGGGTCGATGACGTTAACGTTAGAGACTTCATTCAGCACAATTACACACCTTATGATGGCGATGAGTCATTCTTAGCAGGTCCTACAAAAGCTACCAATAAGCTATGGGGCGAGTTACAGCAGTTACAGCATGAAGAACGCGCAAAGGGCGGTGTTCTTGATATGGAAACAGAGGTTGTTTCTGGTATTACTGCTTACGGTCCAGGTTACATCAGTGCTGATAGCAAGGATCTTGAAAAGGTTGTAGGTTTACAGACTGATAAGCCTTTAAAGCGTGCTTTCATGCCATACGGCGGTATCAAGATGGCAGAAGAAGCTTGCACCACCTACGGTTATACCCCTAACCCTAAATTCCACAAGATTTTCAACGAGTACCACAAGACTCACAACCAGGCTGTATATGATGCATATACTCCTGAAATGAGACTTGCTCGTAAGAACAAGATCATCACTGGTCTTCCAGATACCTATGGTCGTGGCCGTATCGTTGGTGACTACCGTCGTGTAGCTCTATACGGTATTGACTTCTTAGTAGCTCAGAAGAAAGCTGACTTTGCAAACTGCGGTTGCGGTACCATGACTGATGACATTATTCGTCAGCGTGAAGAGTTAGCAGATCAGATCAAAGCTTTAAATGCCATGAAGGTTATGGCTGAGAGCTATGGCTTTGATATTTCTCAGCCAGCTAACAACGCTCGCGAAGCTGTTCAGTGGTTATACTTTGGTTACTTAGCTGCTATCAAGACTCAGAACGGCGCTGCTATGTCAGTAGGTCGTGTATCTACCTTCCTGGATATTTATATTGAGCGTGACTTAAAAGAAGGCACCCTAACTGAGGAAGAGGCACAGGAGTTAATCGACCACTTAGTTATGAAGTTACGTATGGTTAAGTTCGCACGTATTCCTTCATACAACCAGTTATTCTCAGGTGATCCTGTTTGGGCAACTCTAGAAGTTGCAGGTTTCGGCATGGATGGCCGTCACATGGTAACTAAGAACGATTACCGTTTCTTACACACCTTAGAGAATATGGGTCCATCACCTGAGCCTAACTTAACAGTTCTATACACCGAGAAGTTACCATTAAACTTCAGAAAGTATGCTGCTAAGATTTCTGTTGATACCTCATCAATTCAGTACGAGAACGATGATGTAATGCGTCCAGTATGGGGCGACGATTACTCAATCTGCTGTTGCGTATCTGCAACACAGACTGGTAAGGAAATGCAGTTCTTTGGTGCTCGTGCAAACTTGGCTAAGGCTCTTCTATACGCAATGAACGGCGGTATTGATTGCAAGACCGGTATGCAGGTTGGCCCAAGATTACCTAAGATCACCTCAGAGTACTTAAACTACGATGAGTTAATGGCAAACTACGACATCGTTCTAGAGTGGTTAGCTGATCTGTACGTTAATGTATTGAACTTAATTCAGTACATGCACGACAGATACTACTACGAAGCAGCAGAAATGGCTTTAATCGATACTGATGTACGTCGTACCTTCGCAACTGGTATTGCAGGCTTCTCACACGTAGTTGACTCATTATCAGCAGTTAAGTACGCAAAGGTTAAGCCAATCCGCAACGAGAACGGCATTGCTGTTGACTTCGAGGTTGAAGGTGACTTCCCTCGTTACGGTAATGATGATGATCGTGCTGATAAGATTGCAGTATGGTTATTAAGAACCTTCTTAACCAAGTTAAAGAAGCGCCATACCTATCGTAACTCAGAGGCTACAACCTCAATTCTTACCATTACTTCTAACGTTGTATACGGTAAGGCTACAGGTTCATTACCTGATGGCAGAAAGGCAGGCGAGCCTTTATCTCCTGGTGCAAACCCATCATACGGTGCAGAGAAGTCTGGTTTATTAGCATCTCTAAACTCAGTTGCAAAACTACCTTACGAGTATGCTTTAGACGGTATTTCAAACACCCAGACCATCAGCCCAGATGCATTAGGTCACTCAGAGGAAGAGCGTGTTAAGAACTTAGTTCAGGTAATGGACGGTTACTTTAACCAGGGAGCTCACCACCTGAACGTTAATGTATTCGGTACTGAGAAGTTAATCGATGCTATGGAGCACCCAGAGAAGCCTGAGTATGCAAACTTCACAATCCGTGTATCAGGTTACGCTGTTAAGTTCATTGATTTAACTCGTGAGCAGCAGTTAGATGTAATTTCTAGAACTTGCCACAAGGCAATGTAATTTAGAAAAATTACACTATAATCTGTATAAAGAGGGCGCCTTTTGGCGCCCTTTGTCTGAATAAGATAGAATTACTTATAACGATTCAGAGCATCAAGTATCTATCAGAAACTAGAATTTATAGGACACATGTAATGACTCAAGGTTATATCCACTCTTTTGAAACTTTCGGATCTGTAGACGGACCTGGTGTTCGTTTCGTGGTCTTTATGCAAGGTTGCCCAATGCGTTGCCTTTATTGTCATAATCCAGATACTTGGAAAATGAAAACAGGGGAGACTTACGATGTTGATACTGTAGTCAATAAGGCCATGCGTTATAAAAACTACTGGGGCAAAGATGGCGGCGTTACAGTAAGCGGTGGCGAAGCATTAGTTCAAATTGAATTTGTAACTGAATTATTTAAAAAGTTCAAGGAACTTGGTGTAAACACCTGTCTTGATACTTCAGCAGGTCCTTATAGAGATACTGATGAGTATAAGCAAAAGTTCGATGAGCTTATGAAATACACAGATCTTGTGTTATTAGATATTAAACATTCTGACAGTGCTGAACACAAAAAACTAACAGGTATCGGCAATGAGAATATTCTAGCCTGCGCTCATCATTTAGATGAACTGCATATACCAGTATGGATAAGACATGTTTTGGTTCCAGGCATTACTGATAACAATGAACAGTTACAGAATGTAAGAAAGATCATTGATTCTTTATCAAATGTCAAAAAAGTAGAGGTGCTTCCTTATCACTCTTTAGGTGTACATAAATATGAAGCTCTAGGTATTGATTACAAGCTCAAAAATACTCCAATGCCTGATAAAGCATCAGTTGAAATAGCTTGTAAGATTTTAGGTGCACATCAAGACTAAGCTAAACTGAATAGTTGCACACAGAGATCCCTTATTTTGAAATGTTTGCATCAACATAGCTTATACAGATGCAAACATTGCTTCATGCAAATCTAACTTATTTACTCATCTTCTTTAAGAATAGATGCTTTTGCTTTCTATTTGAAAAGATTCTTTTACTTCAGCTTTTTTACGCTAACAGCGAAGTTCTTTCCTGCAAAGGCAATTACGTAAGCATAGATACTTTGAATCATTCTGTTTCCCATAAAAGGTTCAGCGTAATTCTTCCCTTCAATTTGAGACAGTGCTGTTTCACTTAAGGTTGCTATATCCGAACCTGTAGGCTCTACTTTAATCTCTATGATTACAGCTTTGGTATTGCGCTCTGCTTTAAAGGTAATATCAGGATAACCGTTGCCTGATTCATAGTTAGAATGGTAATCAGTGATGAGATTTTCACAACAGGTAAAAATTCCATTTAAAAAGCCATGATAGTAGTTCTATAAAGGAGCTTTGGTTGCTGTATCTCGTATTGAGACATATTTTTGTAGCATGTCAAAGAAGATGTCATAAGTTTCTTTTTGATTGCCACAAGACAAAGCATCAACAAGCTTATTATGCAGGTTATGCTTTATAAATTCAGAGCCAAATTTTGACTGAAAGAGCTTGATAAGATAGTCACGTATCTCAAGATTAGGAAGTTTTGCACAAATATTATTGTATCTTATACTGCTATCATCTAAGGCGTCAGTTGCAATCCAATCTACTGTTAAATATCCTTTGTGTAGTAACAGAGACCAAAAGTCGTCAAAGCTATTCTCTGATAAAATGTCATAGTTCATGGAATCGTTTAATTGAAAGGTAGCAGACTTACCATTAATTAAGATCTGAATGATATTTGTTGCATAACTAGACAAATTATCTAGTTTTTCTTTTAACTCTTTATCTTTATTAGAAACAAGATCACTCCAGTAGGTATCTGTTTTAATTTCTGAAGCTATGCCTTTTCGCTTTTGTTCAAAATTGTTTTTTACAAAGTTAACAACATCTACAGGATTAAAGATTTCTTTGTCGTAGAATTTGTAACCACCGTAGTACTCTTTTACTATTGGAAAACAATATTCAAGATCATAGTCTTTTAAGAACTTTAAGGTCTCATCTTCAGTAAAACCAAACATGCCAGTGTACTTTCTTTTATTAAAGATTATAAAGTATTTTATAT
>ERZ779877.274-NODE-274-length-59423-cov-4.506670_pt1 | contig 59423 bp, 49 predicted proteins | sample MGYA00511556_ERZ779877 | MGnify/ENA primary metagenome ERZ779877 (study PRJEB29588, sample SAMEA2159338) | human gut metagenome | biome: human gut; feature: human-associated habitat; material: faeces | place: Denmark | collected 2008/2010 ... | reverse complement strand
TAAAGAAAATCAGGCTGTGACGCAATCGACTGAGGCGGAGGTTGATTACTCGGGGGTTGTGCTGACTGTGCAGGATACGGTTGCGGGAAATGATTTTGTCACAGGTCTCGGCATGCTTGACTATCAGGCTATAACGCAAGAAACCGGCATACGGTTTCGCTCAAAAAGTTATCTCCCTGATGAGACAAAGCTAAAGATGCTTGCAGGAGACGATGACATAGACATTTATTTTGTTTCTGCCGGCATGCTTCACAGCGTGATTGACTGCGGTTTCTACACGCCGATTGAATCAGAAATTATAGATAACTACATATCTTCATGCAGGGAGTTTTTACAGGAGGTTGCGTCTGTAGACGGCGAAACAGCATTTGTGCCTGTTTCTTCTGGAGCATCTGCAATACTAATCCCAAAATCAGCGATAGAAGAAACCGGAGTTACGGCGCAAGATATAGAGTACCTCGATGATTTTCTTGAGTTTGTGAGAAATTACGACGGAGACAGAATTGCATACACAAATTCAAGCCTGCTATTTGACTACTTGGAGTATCAGTACGAAGCATATTACTGCGATTATGACAACAAAGAAGCAAACTTTGAAACGCCTTTGTACATGCATATCTATGAGGAAATATGGGGAGGATGGCAGGACCCAAAAGACGGAGTTGGTGCAACTATCGGCTTTGAACACAACTTGACGGGAGACTACAGCAACAACAGCGAGAAAGCGCTTTGCACGTTTGGGTCGTACAGCAGCGCTGAAAACTTCACTGACAAAAGGCTCAACACAGACCCAAACGTCTATATGACAAGCGGGTCTACGGATTTCTTTGAAAAGTGGCGAGCGTTTCCGATTCCCAAGATATCGGAAGATGTAATTAGCGGAATCGGCGGAGGAACTTATGCTTTGATAAATCCGTACTCAGAGAACAAGGAGGCCGCTATTAAGGTTCTTGAGCTTTTGGCGTCAGATTATTTTAAATATACGGGAAACACTTTATCGGGATTTATGTATGAAGACAAGTCAATGTATCCTGAAAGCTACCATCCCGATTCAGAGATATTCAATGATTTTCTATACATAATAGACGATAACACCACGATGGCATACTATACATTCTCCGTGCAGCGTTTAGACATCGACGACTACCAGACAGGAAAGCTGACGCTTGAGGAGGCGGTTGCGGAGTACCAGCGGCAGGTGGATATTTGGCTGAATGAATAGCAAAATAAAAGCCAAGGCAATCTTAATAAGATTGCTTTGGCTTTATTCTTTCTCAAAAGCGGGCGTCACTCGACCGACTTCAGCGACTCCGCCATGTTCACCTTGTCAAGCTTGAACCGCATTATGATATTTGCTATGACAGTGAATCCTATCGTGCATGCAAACGCTATTACATAGCTGAGTGCGGATATTCTCACGTCAAACGTCATTGCGTCAACATGCACCTGAGCCATTACATAGCCGTGCAAGAGCCATCCGACGCCGAGACCTATCAATCCGCCTATGACTGAGAAGATTATATTCTCCCTCAAAACATAGGACGCCGTCTCGCCCGGGCGGAAGCCCAGAACCTTTACGGTTGCAACCTCTCTCATTCTTTCGATGATGTTGATATTTGTAAGGTTATAAAGCACCACAAAGGCAAGTGCGCCGGCAAACAGCACCACTACAACCACGATATAATCCATGGACGACATTGAGTTTTCCATCAATGCTCTTTCCTGCTCGATAACAGACACATAGCTCACACCGTCTATTGCACGCAGTCCCGCTGCGGTTGCCTGTATGTCCTCCTGCTCGCCCTGCATGATATACGCTGCGTTAAGAGCGTAATCCGAAACGGATTCTTCGCTGATATAAACATAGTGGTTTACAAAGTTATCGCACACGCCCGTGACCGTATATCCCACGGAATCGCCGTCAAAGTTTAAGAATATTCTGTCGCCGGCGGAAACTTCGAGCTGGCTTGCAAGCTTTGACGAAACCACAGCCTCATAGCCGGTGGGATACGGTATTTCCTCCTTAGAGTCATGCAGGTCGAAGTATCCCTCTGATTCCTGTGCGTTAAGTGCGATTACATTTGCATCCTTCTCGCCGCTTCCCGAGCTGACAGTCATTGTATCCTGATATCCGGTGATGTATCCGCCGGACCTGTCGTCGAGAAACTCTTCAACGCTGTCAGCCGAATCAGAGTCATAGGTTGCGCTTGCATCGTAGAGCATTATCTCATCGTACTGATAATCGAGTATGTGAGCCACCGAGTCTCGTATTCCGAGGCCTGTCACCATAAGTGCGGTGCATCCGCCTATTCCCAAAAGCATCATGACCATGCGCTTTTTATATCTGAACGCATTTCTGATAGTGACCTTGCTCAAAAACGACATCCTGCTCCATATCGGCTTGATGTACTCTAAGAGTATTCTCTTGCCGTTCGGGGGCGACTTGGGACGTACAAGCTCTGCCGGATTTTCGCTCAGTTCTCTGCGGCATGCGTAAAGCGTCACGGCAACAGAGCCGACAAGCGAAATCGCAAGGCAGCATGCATACATAACAAAGCTGAAGTGGTACACAAGATCCGAAAAGCCGTATGAAATGTCGTAAACCGACCAGATTATCTGCGGCAGAACGCCGGTTCCGAGGAAGAATCCCGCCACGCATCCGAGCAGCGCCGCGCTTGAAGCGTAGAGGATATATTTAAGCGATATTGTAATATACGAGTAGCCGAGAGCTTTCAGAGTTCCTATTTGAGTTCGCTCATCGTTTACCATTCTCGTCATGGTTGTGATGCACACCAGCGCGGCGATTATTACAAAGAACGCCGGAAACACGTATGCTATTCCGTCCACGACGACTATGTCGTTTTTAAAGGTTGAGCATCCGGAGTTGCTGTCGAGGTCTAAAAGATAGGTTGTCGGCGGCTTTATGGCATCAACCTCCGCCTGAGCCGCGCTGTAATCCTCTTCCCCGCTCTCAAGCTGCGAAAGCGCATCCACAAGCATCTGCTCCGGAATGCCGGATTCCAAAGCGGTATTATACTGCTCCCATCCGCTGTCAAGCTCCGCCCTTGCGTCGGACAGCTCGGCATTTGCATCCGATATAATTTCGTCATACCTCATATCCGCCCGCTCCTGCAAAACGCTCTTCACAGAAGGCTCGACGGAGTCTATCATCTCATAGTACTCGTCGGAAAACAAAAGCTCGTCGCTCTCGCAGGACAAAAGCGCTTCCATGTACACATCCGTTTCAAACGCATCTGGCAGGATGTACACAAAGCCCTCGACCTTTCCGCTTCCCAAAGACGTGCTGTCTCGGTCTATGCTTATATATCTCGGCGACTGCGCCGTTCCGACTATTGTAAACTCGGTCTGATTGAACTGCTCAAGCGTATCCGACTCGTTATTGCCGGACAAAACAAGCGTTTTTCCTATGTCGTCCTCGGTAAAAATTTCTGCGTCAACTATGCACTCGTTTGCTGCCAGGGGCAGTCGTCCGCTCATAAGCTTGGGGAGCGCCACCTTTTCGGGAAGTGAATAGATTCTGTATGCCAAGTCGCCTGCCCCGTCAAAGTCAGCCAAAACGTCTGCATACACGCTTCCCTCCGCTGCGGATATCCCCTGCGTATCGGCAAACGCATCTATATCCTCCTGAGTGAATCCGAGGGTGGACATGAGCTGAAAATCGTACATATTCAGCTCGTTAAGATAATCGTCCGCCGTTTTCTGCATGGACGGCTTAGCGCTTTTCAAACCGGTGAAAAAGCCTATTCCCAGCGCCACTATCGCAAAAATCGCAACATATCTTCCGAAAGTGGCGCGAATGGTTCGCATCAGGGTTTTCAGTGTCATCTTCATACGCTCACCCTATCACCATTCGATATTCTCAACCGGAGTAACATTGCTGTTTAGCTCGGACGAAATTATCTTTCCGCTCTTTACTCTTATGACATGGTCAGCCATGCCGCAAAGCGCCTTGTTGTGAGTTATAATCACCACGGTCATTCCGGTATTGCGGCAAGTGTCCTGCAAAAGCTTTAAAATGGTCTTTCCGGTGGCATAGTCAAGAGCGCCTGTAGGTTCGTCGCACAACAAAAGCTTCGGGTTCTTTGCAAGCGCTCTGGCGATTGCAACCCTTTGCTGCTCTCCGCCCGAGAGCTGCGCGGGAAAGTTTGAGCACCTGTCCTTAAGTCCCACGCTCTCCAAAACCTTTGCCGGATCTATGGAGTCCTTGCAAAGCTGCGCCGCAATCTCCACGTTCTCAAGCGCGGTGAGATTCGGTATCAGGTTATAAAACTGAAACACAAAGCCCACGTCTTTTCTTCTGTACTCGGTGAGCTGCTGCTTGTTATATGCGGATATCTCGTCGTTGTCCACTATGACCTTTCCGCTCGTCAGGTTATCCATGCCTCCGAGGATATTTAAAAGGGTGGTCTTTCCTGCTCCGGATTCTCCGACAATTATGCATATCTCGCCTTTTGCTATCGAAAAGCTTGCGTCCTTTAATGCGGTCACCGCTACATCGCCGCTGCCGTATGTCTTTGTTACCTGCTCAAAGCAGATAAAATTTTCGTTCATTTATTTCCTCCGTGCCATATACACCCGCCGCTAAGATAAATTGTGTCCGCCTGATCCCAGGCGAAGCGCGGCGGCAAAAATCAGTTTCTCATAATAACTACTCTTTTTAAATACATTCAAGCGCGTTTAGATGTCGGACGCGCCCTGCGCGCTTTGCTCATTTTGCTCACTTTGTTTATTGCTCTCGCCGTCCTCGTCGTACATATCGGGTATCGGCTCGTAATCTTCATCCTCTGTGTATTCGGCGCTAAGACGCTTGCGCTTTGAAAAGCTTGCAATCGCTATCGCTGCACCCACAACCATTCCTGCAAACGCCGCGGCTCCCGCTACAATCAAAACTATCTTCCATTTCTTCACTTCAATCATTCCTTTCATGTATTTTGCTTATAGCTTTTTATCGTTAAGTATCTGTGCTGTTCTTTTTGAAAAGCAGCGCCCTTTGCCGGCTAAAACCGCTTGCCTTGACTTCATGCGCCGCCTGTGATATTATTATAGCAACATTGTGTTGTCTTTTCAACAAACAGTTTTTAATAAAGCGTTTTGAATCCGACAATACAATATGTTTTGTCGGTTTTACATCAAGAAAAAATAAAAAATCTTTCCCGCGGTTTCGACACTCACCGCGGGCCGGTATCAATGGGGAAAGAAAAAGAAAACAAGTATAGGGGGATCGATAGGAATGTCGGAAAACAGGCGGGTAAAAATGACAAAGAAGATGATGAAGGATGCGCTCCTTGAGCTGCTTGAAACAAAAGCTCTTGAGAAGATAACGGTTACTGACATATGCGAAAAGGCGGACGTAAACCGTTCAACTTTCTATTCTTACTATGAGGACATAAGCCAGCTGCTGCTTGAGATTGAAAACGATGTTTTAAACAACCTTCCGGCGTTTCCCGATTCGTCGCTTGCGGATTCCGATGAAATCTTTCTTGCGACGCTTGTCAAGTTCTTTGACTATGTGAAGGGAAACGACAGACTGTTCAGGGTGCTGATCGTTCAAAGAAACAGCAGTGAATTTAACCACAGGCTTGTAAACTACGTTATGGAGCGATACCGAAAGCCAACGGCGTCAGCGGATAAAACCGCGGACAGGTATGCATACGTATACTGCGTCTCGGGCGCGATAGGCATACTAAAAGAATGGGTAAACGGCAACTTCCCCATGAGCACACGTGATTTTGCCCAGATCGTAATGAACATATCTGCAAAGGTTATTTCGTAAAACCGAAGCTTGCCGCCTGACCGAAGAGTTTTATCGGTCAGGCGTTTTCTTTTTGCCTATATAAAAAATTAAGAATTATTCTTAAAAAATATCTTGACAAGCAGGAGGCGGCGTGGTATTTTATTTTTAGAACAAGAATAATTCTAATTTTAGAAAGCAGGCAGGAAAATCATGACAAGAAACGGCAAGCTCATACTCGACATAATCAATCATTCAAACGACCACCTCACGGCGGAGCAGATATTTATTATTTTGAAGAAAACTGCGCCAGGGGTTGCACTTGCCACGGTTTATAACAATTTAAACGCCTTGTGCGAGGACGACCTCATCAGAAAGGTTTCGATAGAAGGAAGTCCGGACAGGTACGACAAGATAGTGAAGCACGACCACCTTGTTTGCAAGAAGTGCGGTGCGCTGTCCGACATCACATTTTCCGACCTCACGGCAAGCCTGTCAAACCAGCTTGGCGAGCCGATATTATCCTACGACTTAAAGGTCAGCTATATTTGCCCCTCCTGCCGCGAGAAGGCAAAAAAGCTGTCGGAAACGCAGGGCAAAAAGAGCGGCAATTAAACATGACAGCACGGCTGTCGGGCGTGTAAGTGCGTCCGCGGCGGCTGAATATATCACTCAAGGAGGACGATTTTATGAGAAGCATTGCAAAACTCGAACTACAATATGCGCACAGATTTTACGGATTTAAAGGAGAGGCACAATACCTGCACGGCCACACCGGCGTTTTGACAATCGAAGTGGAGGACACGATAAACGAAGGCGTGAACATGGTGTTCCCCTGCAACGAAATACAAAAGACAGCATGGAACGTACTTAAAAACTTTGACCACGCGCTCGTTTTGCGTGAGGATGACCCGCTGCTCCCCGCAATACTCGATGTATATGAGAAGCAGGGAATCAAAAACGGTCACCCGAGCAACAAGATGAAGGGCGAGGCGTTTAAGACGGAGCTTGCAACGGCGTATCCCGATTGCAGACTTGTAGTTACAAAGGAAACCATGACTGTTGAAGGCATGATAAAGATTGTTTACGACCTGCTCAAGGACAAGCTCAACATCGCCAAGCTCACCTTCACAAGCGGTGTAAACGCTGCATCGGCGGAGTTTGAAACGAAGAACAAAATCGACCGCTGCCCCCTGTGCGGCATTGCGCTGAATGAAAACGGCGTATGCCCCAAGTGCGGATACAAAAAGCCCTGAGTGAAATAACTAAGTTTCAGGGGTGCCCGAAAAAGCAATCGTCACAAAAGAATATAAAGCAGCAAAGGAGCGGGATGCCACACATGCGGCATCCCGCTCCGGCTTTATGCTGCCCGTCACTTAGCGGTTACCTGCCCGTTTGCCGTTCCGGCAGACACGGTATATGTTTCACCCGAAACAACCTCCGGACTGCTGTATATTACCAAACCGTATGACATCTGCGGCTCAAAGCTCAAAAGTACGTTTGCGTCCGAATCGGAGATTACAACAGGCGTTGCGGCGCTTTGATTTCCGACGCTTGCCGTGATGACTCCCTGATCGCCGCCACTGAACGTTTGAACCATTCCGCTCGATGCGCCCGTTCCGACAAATGTGCCGCCTGTTATGGTTGCGGTAGTGTCGTAATCCAACGTTGCGGTGTCGCCCTGAGTGGGTCCGACAACGGTAGTATATCCTCCCGAAATTTCAATTGTGCCGTTTGCATCCAAGCCGTCGCCGGATGCGTTGACATACAGTGTTCCGCCGGATATGACTATTGTTCCGCCGGAAGATGACATGCCGCCTCCCATGTTTCCTCTGCCGCCGAATCCGCCGCCGCCGAACATGCCGTCTCTGCCGCCGGTCATACCGCTTGAATCGACGCCGCCCGCAGCGTTTAGGCCGTCGTCCGACGCAACAAGCGATATATCTCCGCCGCTGATTTCAAGGTGCAGAGCCTCGAGTCCTTCATAGCTTTCTGTGATGTTTATGGTGCCTGACGAGATAGACAGAGTGTCATCCGCATGGAAAGCGTCATCGCCGCTGGCGATTTCAAATTCTCCTCCCGTCACCATAACGGATGAATTTGAATGAACGGCGTCGTCGGCGGAATCTATTACAAAACTTCCGCCATATATGCTGAGCTCGCCGCCCGCCTTTATGCCTTTCATGCTTGTGCTGTCCGAAGCGGAGCTGCTGCTTACGTTGCTGACCGGCTGCATTCCTTCTCCGGGTCCGCCGAAGTCTCCCCTGCCGCCGAACCTGCCGCCGCCCATCATGCCCCATGACTCGGAGGACTCGCGGGATGCGTTTACGCTTCCGCCGCCGACAAGTATGTCAAAGCTGCCGGACGCAATCTGCATGTATGAGCCGGCGCTTATGCCGTCTCCCTGTGCATCTATTTCAAAGGTTCCGCTTGAGATGTACACAAACCCCAGGCTCTCGTCGTCGCTGTTTTCGGCGTGTATTCCATCCTTTCCGGAATAAATCGAGAGCGATGTGTCGCCTGTGATGCGGACGCTGTCATTTGCGTCTATTCCGTGAGATGCGGAGTTTATGATATAGGTTCCGCCCGTTATTACAAGGTCGTCCTTGCACACTATTCCGTGCCCCGCTTCAGATGTGACCGTGAGCGTTCCGGAGCCGTTAAAGGTCAGATCCTGCTTTGAGAACACCGCGCCGTCTATGTTGTTTTCATCTATTGCGGTGAACGTTCCGCCGTTTGAAAGGCAGTTATCCGTTCCGTCGGCCAAGGTGACAAACACCTTGTCCGCTTCGAGGATATAAAGCGGCGCGGATGTCTCGCTGTTGATGCTGACACCGTTTAAAACAAGCTGTATCTTTGCGGTGTCCTGAGCGTCAACAATTATCATGCCGTCGTCGAGTTCGCCGGACAAAATATATGTCGCTTCCTCTGAAATCTTCACGGTAGAACCGGATATTACAACGCTGTCCGAGCTTGATGTGACGCTGTCGCCGTCAAGCGCAATCAGCACGCTGTCGCTTTCGTCATAGCTGTCCGAGCTGTCCCTGTCGGTAAACATGTCGGCATCCGTTTGAACGACGTACGCTTCATTTTCTTCCGTTTCCTGCGCCGTTTCCTGTTCCGATGACGAATCCTGTTCCGCCCGAGTCGCATCTGCGGCGGTGTTCAGCCCGCTGTCGGCGCATCCCGATAGAGCCGCAAGAAAAACAAGTGCGCTCAAGGCTCCCGAAAGTATTCTTTTCATATGAAAACGCCTCCTCACAGCTCAGTGGCAGTACTTTCCTGCGATGAAACGGAGATTTCAAGGTTGCCGTTTCGACACCTGAGCATATCTATCATTTCCTTTTCTTTTTTGGGGTCGCGAAGTGTCACGCGATATGTCAGGCGAAACATGCTTCCCATATTTGTAGTCTTGACATGAGACAGCTCATGTGAAACAGTATACGTCTCAAAAATATCGTCAAACACGCCTGTATAGTCCAAATCCTCCGGAATGGTGACGGTGATAATCTTATAGGATGCGGCGTTTCTCTTTGAACCCAGGTCGATGCTGTTGTATAGCAAAAACACAGCGCACAGCACGACGGTGAAAAGCACGGCGTATCCTAAGTAGCTCATTCCCGCTATCAGTCCCGCTCCCATGGCGAGAAAGAGCGTGCATATTTCCTTTGCCGTTCCGGGAACGGAGCGAAAGCGCACAAGGCTGAAGGCTCCCGCGACCGCCACGCCCGTTCCGACGTTGCCGTTCACAAGCATAATTACAACGCAAACCACCGCGGGGAGCAAAGCCAGGGTGACGACAAAGCTTTTTGTGTATCTGGTGCGGTACATGTAGACAAACGCCATCACAAGTCCAAGGACAAGCGCGCATCCCAAGCAGAGCAAAAAGTCCGTGACGCTTATTACGGACACCAGATCCGAATCAAACAGCCCTTTAAAAATGTTGTCAAGCATACTTTTTTGCCTCCTTTGGCTCGTCTGCGTTATTTGAAGTGCCTGCACCGCTTTTAAGGGCGGGATAGATAAATTTTTTATACGCCATGCCGTACTTTGAAAAAGAGGTTTTATAAATATGCTCTTCAGAGAGCACGCTTGTCAGCCAAAGCGGCATGCCTGCGGCGCATTTTACCTCCATGAGGGTGAGTCCTTCGGCCAACACGTGATCGCCGTACACTCCCGACTCAAGGTTTATGTCATAGCGCCGGCAAAGTATATTTTCATCAAAGGTCATGCGAAACTCGGAGCAATCTTTCAAGTAGTACGCCTGCCTGTCGTAGGACAAAAAGACAGCCGGCTTCAGGGTTTTATAGTACTCAAGAAAATAATCTATCTCTCTTGATATCTGGCTGTCCGAACGGCAGTGCCTGATACCCGCCATCCACTCCGCAGCTTCCTTTTGCGGCATGGCAATTCTTCTTTTATAGACAACCTTTTGATATTTCTTTTTAAGCTCCACAAACACGGTGCTTTGCGGGTCTGCCGCGCCATAGCTTCTGACTCTGAGCTTTTCTTTGTACACCGGATCGTCTATTGAATGGCGGACGAGCTGAAAATTATCTGTATCAAAATATATATTTCGCACGGTTGTTTTTCCGTATTGATCCGCAACCATGTAAGGCGCCATGGCGCGCAAAATCTTTTGCTTTTGCTCCGCCGTCAGCAAATATTTTATCTCGTATCTTTTAAACACGGTTTGAAACGCCATAAAAATACCTCCTGCACTTCTGATGATATCAGTGTACAGGAGGTAGATTGAAATTAGATTGAAAAAATTTAATTTTTGTGCTTTTGCTTTGCAACCGGCAGCTTTACTATAAGCTCAACTTTTCCGGACTCGCATCTTAACTGGATTGTTCCCTTGTGAACGGTTACTATGGCTTTTGCTATTGCAAGCCCCAGGCCGTAGTTATTTTTATCGTCCGGTCTTGCGGCGTCAAGGCGGTAAAACCGCTCAAACAAATACTTTCTTTGCTCTGCGGGTATCTCTTCCCCGCTGTTTACAACGCAAAGGCGGACGTGCTTTTTCTCCTTTTTAAGGCTGATGAAAATCTCGTTTCCGTTTGAGCTGTGGCAGATTGCATTGTCAATCAGTACGCATACAAGCTGTTTTAGCTGCACGCTGTTTCCGTAGACCAAAATGTCATCCGAAACGTCGTATTCAAGCTTTAACCCGCTTTCATATGCATACGTTTCAAACGGCAGCGCCTCGCCGTAAACCAGGCGGCTGAAATCGACAACACCCATCGGCGGTTTTGCGTTTTCAGCCCTTGCCAAATCAAGGAGCTGAGATATGAGTGCGGACATTCTCTCGTTTTCGTATCTGATATTTGACAGCCACTGATTTTCTCCCGTTTCGCCCGCCAAAAGCTCCAAGTTGGCGTTTATCACCGCAACGGGAGTTTTCAGCTCGTGCCCTGCGTCGGCGACGAATTGTTTTTGCCGCTTGTAGCTCTCTTCAAGCGGCGTGACAATCCAATTTGCCAAGAACATCGCCAATAAAAACAGCGCAACAAGCGCAACGCCGCCGAAAATAAGTGTGTAGTTTAAGAGGGTTCCGGCGTTTTCAAGCATCACGGTGTTGTCCAAAAAGGCGACCAGGTTATATACGCCCTTGTCCTCAACCAGATAAATTAAGTTTCTCGTCACGCCGCTGCTTTTACCGCTGTCTATAATTTCTGTGGCAATCTCTATCAGCGCGTCGTCGTCCAAAACAGACATGTCCGCCGTATCAACCTTCATCACCTGTCCGCTCTTCGATACTGCCACAGAATAAAATGTTGACAGCTCAAGTCTCGGCGGGTGATACGGGCTGCCGTCCATCGGCTCTCTTGACGTGCCTTTGTCCATAAGAGAGTATTCCTGAACGTACTGTTCCAAAAGGCGCTGATTCTTTGAAGTCAGCTCGGCATAGCTCGCCAAATATATGACGAGAAAAGTTCCGACCAGCAAAAGTATCAATATCAAAAGTATCGAAAGTACAATCTTCCATCTCGATTTTTTAAACATCTCCGAACCTCAGCTCATATCCTATGCCGCGCACGGCTTTTATCTCCGTCTTTGAATTGATAAAGTGAAGTTTCTTTCTGGCAAATGACATGTACACCTCAACATTGTTATATTCGGCGCTGCAATCATAGCCCCATATCTTCACCGCAAGCTGTTCACGGGTCAAAATCTGCCCCTGATTTGCAATCAGGTATTCAAATATCCTAAGCTCCTTTTCACTGAGGCGGACGCTGTTGTCCGCACAGCAAAGTGTTGATGCATCCCTGTTTAGGGATATGTCCCCGAAGGAAAGCGTGCCGTCGGGGCTGTTGACGTTTCTTCTGGCAAGGGCGCGAAGGCGCGCAAGAAGCTCTTTTGTCATAAAGGGCTTTGTCAGGTAGTCATCCGCCCCGCAGTCAAGACCCGTCACCTTATCCTCTAAGTCGCTTTTGGCGGTGAGCATCAACACCGGAGTTTTTATGCCGTTTTTTCTCGCCTCGGCGACAATTTCAAACCCGTCTTTTACGGGGAGCATCACATCGAGCACAGCCAGATCATACACGCCCGATTCAAGCGCGCACAGCCCCTCTCCGCCGTCGGCAAAATGGTCTACATCATATTTTTCGCGGCGCAATATCTCGCAAAGAGCCTGCGCCATTCTCTTTTCATCTTCTACAAGCAAAAGTCTCATATCGACACCTCCGACTGAGTACATTTTATCATAAAAGCTTAAAGAAATATTGAAGTTTAGGTGTTCTCGGTCTGAATTGTTCGCCTTTTAGCCGTCAGCCTGAACGTCTTTTCCACCATATAAACCATAAGAGCCATGAAAACAAGCAGGTAAATCGGCATGATGTTATATCCGATGTATCTTCCGAGCAGACCGTAAAGGGGCGGCATAAATGTCGAGCCGACATATGCGCTCGCCATCTGTATGCCTATGATTGCGCCGGAGTTTTCGGCGCCGAAATTGTATGGTGCGCAATGAATGATGCAGGGATATATCGGGGCGTATCCAAGCCCTATTACCACAAATCCTATTATCGTGATGATGTTTGTGGCGGCGGGTATGAAAAGCATTGCCACGCCGCAGGCGGATATTGCGGTGCCCAAAAGTATCATCTTTCTGTCGCCGAGCTTGTCGGTGATAAATCCCGCCGCAAACCGCCCGACGGTCATGCCGATAAAGACAAGGGACGCATATGCTGCGGCGGATTCGCTGTCAACTCCCTTTACCTGAGAGAAATACGTCGCCGACCAGCTCATGGCAGTGGCTTCTGCCGAGCAGTATGCAAAAAATCCTATCAGAAGAAACGGAACGCCTTTTATTTTAAGCGCATTTACAATTCCTATGCTCTTTTGCTCGCCCAAGTCGCCGTGGCTTTTCCCCGCGTTCCAAACCGGCAGGGTTAAAAGCAGCAGCACGCCTATTCCAAACTGAATATATGAAACTATGCGGTATCCGCTGTTCCAGCTTGACGCCGTGATGGCATAGCTCATGACAAACGGGCTTACTATGGTTCCCACGCCCCAAAAGCAGTGCAGCCAGCTCATATGCCTTGACGAGCAGTGAAGGGCGACATAGTTGTTGAGCGCCGCATCGATTGCACCTGCGCCCAGGCCGTAAGGAACGGAAAAGACTATGAGCATCCAAAAGCTTGCGGCAAACGAAAATCCGAGCAGCGACAGAGCTGACAAGAACACGCTCACCACGGTCACTATGCGGGTGCTGAACTTCGTGGTCAGCTTATCCGACACAAGGCTTGAAAGGATAGTGCAGCCCGAAATAACCATCGTGACGATTCCCATATACGAAACCGGCACGCCGAACGCCTCGTGCATGACGGGCCATCCCGAGCCTAAAAGCGAGTCGGGCAAACCTAAACTTATAAACGAAATATATATCAGCGCAAGAAGCAGCGAATACATGTTAAACCTCCGAATCAGTGCAGCTTTTCCGTACTTAAAATGCACGGCAAACTCTGCACAGTATATCACAGTCCCGCGCCATATTCAACAGCTTTTTTCGGTTTTTTCACACAGCTTAAACAGGCTGAATTTCAGCCTTGATATGCGCTGGCGTTTTCTTGATATGCGCCGGCGCTTTCCTGCCTGCGCTCAAAAACGCAGCCTCAAAGCTTGACAATCCATGACGCGAGTGATATATTGTTTTGTAGGTTAGTTTGCGCTAACCGGCATACAGTGAGCACAACGCGGCAGGGAGTTTTGCCGCCTATATGGTTAGTGTATGCTAACTAAGCATTTTCACGTCGGCGGCATCTTTAAAAGAAAAGCATGTTGCCGCGAGGGAGGTTTTGTTGTGAAACAGCATCGATTTTGGGCATGGTGCAGTATCATCTGCATGATAATGGTCTTTATTACCGGCTATAAGCACAAGTAGCCGAAAATATTATGAAAGGGATGTTTAAAATGCGTATTTATCCGAAGTTGGCTTGTTTTGCGGGCGGAGTTTTGCTCGGCTCGGTGGGACTGAAGCTTTTGAGCAGCAAGGAGGCAAAGAAGGCTTACACACAGGTCGCCGCCATGGGGCTTCGCGTAAAGGATTCGGTTATGAAAACCGTCACATCTGTGCAGGAGAGCGCAGGTGACATCTTGGCAAGTGCAAAGGACATAAACGAAAAGCGCGCAGCCAAGGAGGCGGCGGAAAAAGCCGCTGCCGAAATCATCGACGACAGCGAGACCGAAGAGGCAAAAGCATAGTTTTTTGCAGCAAAAGGAGCCGTTACGAACGCCGGCTCCTTTTTCACGGAGGCTTTTTAGATGAATGCAACAATTTTACACGAAAGCGCAGGCAGGATGCACCTGCGGGTCAAATTAAAAGAACCGCAAATGAGCCTTCATCAGGCGGATCTGCTCGAGGCGTGGTTTGAAGGGCAGAGCTGGGTAAGGCGTGTCACGGTTCACGAGCGCACCTCCTGCGTGATAATACACTATGTCGGCAGCAGAGAGCAGGTTATAAAGGCGGTCGGGGGCTTTTCATGGGAGCGTGCGGAGCAAGAGATATCGCTTCCCGCTCACAGCAGCCGTGAGCTTAACCGGCAGTTTGAAGAAAAGCTCGTGTCTAAAGTTGCGGTAAAGCTTGCAAGCACGTTGTTTCTCCCCTCCCCGCTCAGGATTGCGAGGGTATTATGGCACTCGGCGCCGTTTATTTTCAAGGGTCTTTGCTGCCTTGGGCACAGAAAAATAAGGGTAGAGCTTTTGGATGCGGTTTCGGTAAGCCTGTCTATGGCACGGCGTGATTTCTCCACCGCGGGGTCGGTCATGTTTCTTTTGGAGCTGGGCGAGCTTTTGGAGGAGTGGACAAGGAAGAAATCCGTGCAGGATTTGGCGCGGAGCATGTCGTTAAATGTGGACAGAGTTTGGCTGTGCACGCCTGACGGCGAGGTGCTGACACCTGTTTCGAGTATCGGTCAGGGCGATAAAATTGTCGTCAGGATGGGCGGAGTCATACCGGTTGACGGCGTGGTTTGCGACGGAGAGGCTATGGTAAACCAGGCGTCGCTGACTGGCGAGGCAATTCCGGTGGCAAAAAGGTCGGGAAGTGCCGTTTACGCGGGAACGACCATAGCGGAAGGCAGCTGCACAATAGAAGTGCGGCAGTCGCCGGGGCAAAGCCGATATGACAGGATAGTTTCCATGATAGAGCAGTCGGAGCAGATGAAATCGGCGGCCGAAAGCAAAGCGGCAAGTCTTGCGGACAAGCTTGTCCCGTACACGTTTGCGGGAAGTCTTGTGAGCTTGATACTCACGCGAAACGTGACGAGGGCGCTGTCGGTTTTGATGGTTGACTTCTCCTGCGCTTTAAAGCTTGCCATGCCGCTTGCGGTCATTTCAGCCATGCGTCAGGCGAGCCTTGACCACATAACGGTAAAGGGCGGAAAGTTTTTAGAGGCGGTAGCCAAAGCCGATGCGATTGTGTTTGACAAGACCGGCACATTAACGCATGCATGCCCGAAGGTCGTGAGCGTAACCGGTTTCGGGGGTCACGATGAAAACGAAATGCTGCGTCTGGGCGCATGTCTTGAGGAGCATTTCCCCCATTCGATGGCAAATGCGGTTGTCGAGGAGGCAAAGCGCCGAGGCTTAAACCACGAAGAGCTTCATTCAAAGGTTGACTACATCGTTGCGCACGGAATATCGAGCTATGTGGCAGACGAGCGTGTGATAATAGGAAGTGCGCACTTTGTTTTTGAGGACGAAGGATGCGTTATACCGGATGGCGAGCAGGACAAGTTTGATGCTATTTCGGAGGAGTATTCTCACCTTTATCTTGCGATTGACAAGCGTCTGGCGGCTGTAATATGCATTGCAGACCCGCTCAGGGACGAGGCAAAAGACGTAATAGCAAGGCTTAGAAACCTGGGCATTAAAAAGGCTGTCATGCTCACCGGAGACAGCATGCGCACCGCACGTGCGGTAGCGGCGCGCGTCGGCGTGGATGAGTTTTGCGCAGAGGTTTTGCCCGAGGACAAGGCAAGCTATGTGGCAAACCTTCGCAAGCAGGGCTGCACCGTGATAATGGTCGGAGACGGCATAAACGACTCCCCTGCGCTGTCAGAGGCCGATGCCGGAATAGCGATAAGCGACGGCGCTGCGATTGCGCAGGAAATCGCGGACATAACCATTGCGGCGCAAAGCTTATGGGAGCTTGTAAAGCTGAAAGAGCTGTCAATAGCCCTGACAAGGCGGATAAGGGACATTTACCGGTTTGTTCTCGGCTTTAACGGCAGTCTCATTGCGCTTGGAGTTGCGGGAGTGCTTGCGCCGAACGTTTCGGCAATGCTTCACAACCTTTCGACGCTGTTTATCAGCCTGCACAGCATGACTGCGCTGCCATGCAAAGAGGACAAACCGAAAAACAAATAACACACACGCGGGAAGTTTTCAAAGACGAAGGCTTCCCGCTTTTCTTATGAAAAAAATAAAATGAAAAATTTCGCCCTGATTTAAAAAATCTCTTGACAAATCAGCACGCGCGATATATCATAACATTGTTACATAACACTGTTATACGAAGGGTGTGAGCGGTCATGGAAGAAAAGGCGTCCGAGACATTGCTAAGAATAAAGCAAGCCGCTTTAGACGAGTTTTCGGACAAGGGATTTTTAGGAGCATCGCTGCGGCAGATAGTGAAAAACGCCGGCGTGACAACCGGAGCGTTTTACGGCTATTTTTCCGGCAAGGAGGCTTTGTTTGCCTCGATTGTGGAACCGCATGCCGCCGCACTGATGGGGCGGTTCATGGAGGCGCAGACAGAGTTTGCGGAGCTTCCCGAAAAGGAACAGCCGCTGCACATGGGCGAGGCGTCGGGAGATTACATCGACTGGATGGTCGATTACATATGCGATCACAGAGAGCCGGTAAAGCTGCTGCTCTGTCGAGCGGAGGGCACATCATACGAGCACTTCATTCACAACATGGTGGAGGCGGAGGTTGAATATACCCTGAAGTACATGGACGTGCTGCGAAGGCTCGGCAACGACATACCGGAGCTGAACCAGTCGCTTTGCCACATAATCGCAAGCGGAATGTTCAACGGCTTGTTTGAAATAGTTGTCCACGACATGCCGCGGGAGCAGGCAAAACGAGATGTGGCACAGCTGCGCACATTTTACACCGCGGGATGGCTTAAATTGATGGGGCAATAGCCGCTCCCCCTGTGAAATTTGCAGAAGAGATGAGCACATGTAATACATGTGCTCCGCGCGCTGCCGCTAAGGAGGCACGGCTTAATCCGGCAATCAGATGCAAAAGATTGCCTTGATATTGGGACGGAAGTCCTGTTTTTTTCACATATTGAGTTAGCATATGCTAACTATAATAAGGAGGTAATACATATGAAAAAGCAGAAGAAAGGCGATATAGCCGCGCTGCTTGAATACGCAGGCAGTCACAGGGCGCTGACCTTTTTAGGGCTGGCGCTGTCGGGAGTGTCAATGCTTTTGAGCATGGCTCCGTACATATGCATATGGCTTGCGGCAAGGGATTTGATTGCCGTTGCCCCCGACTGGGCAAAAGCCGAAAACGTCGCCGAATACGGATGGTGGGCGTTTGGGTTTGCTGTCGGCGGAATAGTCATATACTTTTTGGGGCTTATGTGCACTCACCTTGCGGCGTTTCGCACGGCTTCAAACATACGCAAAAAGGGCGTTGCGCATCTGATGAAAGCGCCGCTCGGGTATTTTGACTCAAACGCATCGGGGCTTATAAGAGGGCGTCTTGACGCAGCGGCGGCCGACACCGAGACGCTTCTTGCGCACAACCTTGCGGACATCGTGGGAACGGTTGTATTGTTTGTTGCGATGATCGTCATGATGTTTGTTTTCGACTGGAGAATGGGCGCCGCATGCCTGCTTGCTGCGGTAATATCGGTCATTGCGATGTTTTCCATGATGGGCGGCAAGAACGTAGGGCTTATGGCGGAGTACCAGGCCGCGCAGGACAGAATGACAAAGGCGGGAACGGAATATGTTCGAGGAATACCTGTCGTGAAGATATTCCAGCAGACCGTTTATTCCTTCCGCGCGCTGAAAGAGGCAATCGAGGACTACAGCACAAAGGCTGAATACTATCAGTCAAACGTCTGCCGTGTGCCTCAGTCGGTAAACCTGACATTTACCGAGGGTGCGTTTGTATTTTTGGTGCCGGTTGCGCTGTTTTTGGCACCGGGAGCGCTTTCTTCGGGGGATTTTGCGGGCTTTGTGACAAACTTCGCTTTTTATGCGGTGTTCTCGGCGATAATATCAACCGCACTTGCAAGGATAATGTTTGCCTCTGCGGGAACTATGCTTGCGCAGACGTCTATGGGACGAATCAATCAGGTCATGAGTGCTCCGACGCTCACGCCTCCCTCAAATCCCAAGGTTCCAACCTCAAACCGCGTCGAATTTAAGGACGTCAGCTTCAAATACGAAGGCGCCGAAACCTTTGCCCTCAGCCATGTGTCGTTTGCGGCGGAGGCGGGTCAGACAATAGCGCTTGTAGGGCCGTCAGGCGGAGGAAAGACCACAGCCGCAAGCTTAATCCCGCGCTTTTGGGATGCGACAAGCGGCACGGTTGAAGTGGGCGGCATAGACGTTAAGCAGATAGACCCGCATGTGCTGATGGACAAAGTTGCGTTTGTGTTCCAAAACAGCAGGCTGTTTAAGGCGTCAATACTTGAAAACGTCCGAGCCGCAAAGCCAAACGCCACGATTGAGCAGGTGATGGCGGCGCTTCGCACGGCGCAGTGTCAGGACATACTTGAAAAGCTGCCGGACGGAATTAACACGCAGATAGGCTCTGAAGGAACATACCTGTCCGGCGGCGAGCAGCAGCGCATAGCGCTTGCACGTGCTATCTTAAAGGATGCGCCGATAGTTGTTCTTGACGAGGCCTCGGCGTTTGCCGATCCGGAAAACGAGGTGCTTATTCAAAAGGCGTTTTCCGCGCTCACAAAAGACCGCACCGTTATTATGATAGCTCACAGGCTTTCCACCGTTGTAGGTGCAGATCAGATAGTTGTTTTGGACGAAGGACGGGTTGTCGAAAAAGGCACGCATGAGCAGCTTGCCGCAGCTGACGGGCTGTATGCCAAGATGTGGGCCGACTACAACCACGCCGTTATGTGGAAACTCACAGGCGACAAGGAGGCAAAATAAATGTTCGGCAGGAAATTTCAGCGCAAGTATGCTTTGACCGATCAGGGCGTGAAAAACACGAAAAAGGGTGCGTTTTGGACGGTCATAGTCAACCTGATAGTTATGTGCGGAGTGGGAATACTCTATTTGATGATGGCAGGGTTTATGGGCACGCTTACAGACGGCGATCCCCTGCCGAGCGCAGTTCTTATAATATCGCTGACCGTGCTGTTTGTGATATTGTCCTTTGTGACGCACATTCAGCAGTACGTGTGCACGTACGGGCTTGTGTACAATGAGGTCAAAAACACCCGCCTGAGCTTGGCGGAGCGGCTAAGAAAGCTCCCCCTCGGATACTTCGGAAAGCGCGACCTTGCGGATTTGACAGAAACGCTTATGGGAGATGTAAACCGCATGGAGCACGTATGGAGCCATGTGTTGGGCTACCTCTACGGAGCATACATTTCCACGGCAATTATTGCGGTATGCCTTTTGATATACGACTGGCGGCTTGCAATAGCATGCCTGTGGGGCGTGCCGGTTGCTTTCGGGCTGCTCTTCGGCAGCCGCAAGCTCGCCGCAAATGCATCCAAGCGCACAAAGAAAGCTGCGGTTGCGGTGTCTGACGGAATACAGGAGGCACTTGAAAACGTGCGTGAAATACGCGCGACAAACCAGGAAAGCAGATATCTCGACGGCTTGAACAAAAAGATAGACGACCACGAAAGAACCATGATACGAGGAGAGCTGTCAAACGGGCTGTTTGTCAATGCGGCAAGCGTCATAATGCGCTTAGGCGTTGCGACAACCATTCTTGTGGGCGCAAATCTGATACTTGCGGGGCAGATAGATTTTATGCTGCTGTTCTTGTTTTTGCTCGTCATCACAAGGGTGTATGCTCCCTTCGATCAGAGCCTTGCGCTCATAGCTGAGATGTTTATTTCTCAGGTATCGGCCGACCGCATGAACGAAGTATATGAAATGCCTACTGCTGAAGGCAGCAAGGAATTTAAGCCGAACGGTCACAGCATAGTATTTGACCATGTCAGCTTTGCATACGACGACAAAAACGGCAAGGACGTGTTAGACGACGTGAGCTTCACCGCAAAAGAAGGCGAAATAACCGCGCTCGTCGGGCCTTCCGGCTCCGGAAAGAGCACATGCGCAAAGCTCGCGGCAAGGCTGTGGGACGTGACGGGCGGAAGTATCAAAGTCGGCGGAGTGGACATATCCACCGTAGACCCCGAGACGCTTTTGAGCGATTATTCAATGGTATTTCAGGACGTTGTGCTCTTTGACGACACCGTGATGGAGAACATCCGCTTAGGAAAGCACGGTGCGACGGATGAAGAAGTCCTCGCCGCCGCAAGAGCAGCAAACTGCGATGAGTTTGTGCGCAAGCTGCCAAACGGCTACAACACCGCTATAGGCGAAAACGGAACAAGGCTTTCGGGCGGAGAGCGTCAGAGGATATCGATAGCAAGGGCGCTTTTGAAGGATGCGCCGATAGTGCTGCTTGACGAGGCAACCGCAAGCCTTGATGTCGAGAACGAGACAAAGGTTCAGGGTGCGCTTTCACGGCTTCTTTACGGCAAGACCGTTTTGGTCATAGCGCACAGGATGAGAACCGTTGAGGCGGCGGACAAAATCGTCGTTTTGGCCGACGGAAAGGTTGCGCAGGTTGGTGCGCCCGAAAAGCTTATGGCTGAGAACGGATTGTTTAAGAGAATGGTTGAGCTGCAAAAGCAAAGTGCAGGATGGAAACTTGAATAAAGCAAGCATCACTACTTGGGCATACATATAAAAAGAGCGGGACGGATAGTTAATCCGTCCCGTTCTTTTTGTGCAGATATATATATCAGGTCTGTGTATGGCGTGTAACTTAAATGGGCTTTGGCATGCGTACTCCGTTATCTTTTACGGCTCAGCCATCGCCGGCACAATGTACAGGCAATCACCTTTGATGAGATTTATCCTCGGTTTTAGCCACTCTGCCGTCCTCGAGGTGAATAATCCTGTCACAGTCGGTGAGGGTTGAGCGCCTGTGCGAAACTATGAGCACCATTTTGTCGCCACACTCATCCCTGAGCGTTTGCAAAAGCTCCTTTTCATGCAGCACATCAAGGCTGCTTGTAGGCTCGTCCATCACAATGACATCGGGGTTCATCAGCATTGTGCGCGCTATTCCCACGCGCTGACGCTCTCCGCCGGACAGCCTTGCAGCCATCTGTCCCATCTGTGTATCGTATCCGTCTGGGAGGGTTTTTATGAAATCGGCTATTCCCGCTCTTTTAGCGGCCTGCTCTATTTCCTGTGCCGAGGCGTCAGGTCTGCCCAAAGCGATATTTTGCGCAATACTTCCGTCGAACAAGAACGTATCCTGCTCCAAAACTGCGATTCTCGAATGAAGTTCATTCAGGGATATGTTTTCTATCGGTATGCCGTTTAAGCGGATTTGTCCCTCCGATACATTCCAAAAGCGCAGAAGAAGTCTTAAAACAGTGGATTTTCCGACGCCGCTCTGACCTACTATTCCTATCTTTTCGTTTCCCGAAACGCTCAGGCAAAAGTCTTTCAGAACGCTCTTTGTCTCGCAAGCGGGTGCGCCGTCACATTTTCCATATGAAAACCCGACGTGGTCAAATTCAATGCTGTGGATTTTGCCGCAGGGCTGCGGCTCAGGCGATTCTGTGACCTGCGGCGGAGTGTCCTCAATTTGAAACAGGCGTTCGGCGGCGGCATACGTTTCAAGAAGGCTTGAGACCACCGTCGTCAACGACTGAGTGGAGGAAAACGAAGCGGATGCGACAAACGAAAGCACGACAGTGCCTATAGGGTTCGGCGCTCCGGATGCGGCAAGCCACGAAGCCACGGCTATGACCAAAATCCTCGCCAGGTATACAAAGAACGCAGGAGCCGCAGAAACCGTTTGTCTGTGGAGTGTCATTCCGTGAGCTGCGCGGTTGATTTCGGCATTCTTTTGACGCACCTGTTCCATCTTTTTTGCGCCGAAGCCGAAAATCTGTATATCGCGCAAGCCGTATACGCTTTCAAGGACAAGCGATTTCATCTTGCCCAAGCCCTCTCTGTATCTCATGCCGACGCCCCGTCCCGCCTTGACGGCTATAAGGGGAAACACCACGCTGACTATCAGGTAAACGGGCAAGAGCACCGCAGCAAAGAGCGGTTGATACCACAGCGCCAGTCCCAAGGTGACGCATGGCAGGATTATAACCGTAAACATCGGCCCGATCGTGTGAGCAAAGAAGAATTCAACGGTTTCTATGTCCGAAACGGCGATGCTCAAGATGTCGCCCTTTTCTTTATCCATAAGGCATGCCGGTGCGAGCCTTCTTATGGTCTCAAACAGCTTTACTCTCATGCCCGCCAAAAGCTCATACGCCCCTGCATGCGAGACCACGCCCTCAAAATACCTGCCCAAAACTATAAGCAGCGCCGACAAAGCCATGAGCGCACCGTACAGCCATGCAAAGCCTTCAACCATGCCTGCGCACACAAGCAGCAGCATTGCCCCGAATCCCATAAGTCCCAGCTGAGCTAAGTTGCCCACAATGCTTGCTATGGTGGAGACAACGAGTTTGCGCTTTGCGGGAGCGGCCATATGCAAAAGCCTCTTTGTCATCGTGGGAACGGAGTATGCAAACTTTTTTCTTCTCGAGGGCTTATTATGCATTTTCCTCACGCTCCTCTCCCAGTTTCTCGAGCTTTTCCTGCTCATAAACAAGGCTGCGGTACAGTCCGCCGCGGCTCATAAGTGTTTCGTGCGTGCCGCTTTGAGATATGACGCCGTTTTCCAAAACGTAAATGATATCGGCGTTTTGTATGGTGGAGAGTCTGTGTGAAATGATTATCAGCGTTTTAGAACCCGAAATGTCGTTTATGCAGTTCCAGATCTCCTGCTCGCTGTCCATATCTACGCTCGACGTTGCCTCGTCAAATATGATGTATTCCGCCTTGCAAAGGAGCGCTCTCGCTATTCCTATCTTTTGACGCTGACCGCCGGAAAGCTTTTCGCCCGCATCACCGACCGGAGTGTTGAGTCCCTCCGGCTGAGCTGCAATCCAGTTATCGAGGCGAACCTCTCTCAGCACCTCCAAAAGCTCGCCGTCGGATGCATCGGGGGCTGCCATGCGCAGATTTTCCGCCACTGTTCCGCTGTACAGGCTGACTGTCTGCGGAACCATTATTATATGCCTGCGCAGCTCATCGGGAGTCATGCTTGTTACGTCTCTGCCCTCGATAAGGATTCTGCCCTGCTCGGGGTCATAAAAGCGCATCAGCAGTGCGGCGACGGTTGACTTTCCGCTTCCGGACAGACCCACAAGCGCCGTCGATTTGCCTTTCGGGATGTCAATGGACACGTCCTTTAAAGCCGCTCCCCTGCCGCGATAGCTAAAGCTGATATTCTCTAAGCGTATGCCGTCATATGGATGCTCTTGCGTGGGGAGATTCGGGTTATACGGGCGTGAAGTGTCAATTGCCAAAAGCTTTTCAACCTTATCCGCCGCGGAAACGCCTGCAAGTGCAGAATGCGTTGCGCTCATAAGCGTTCTGACCGAGCCGAAAAAGCCAAAGGAAAGCATGAGCACCATAAGGCCGTCAGAAAAAAGTATCTTTCCGGAGGTCATCTGCCATGCGGCAATAAAAGCCGAAACCGCAACCGCTCCGTATATCAAACCGTCCGTGAGGAAAAATGACGAAAAGTTCACCTTCATCACGTCCATGACCTTCTTGTTGAAGTTCTGCGACTTCTCGCAAAGGGTTTTCTGTCTGTCCTCGTCCCGCCCAAAGAGTTTAAGCGTTCCGATTCCCCTCACGCTTTCCAAATAATATCCGGTCAAGTCCTCCATGGAGTCCCAATACTCCGTTTTCAGCTTTTCGATATGTCTGCGGAAAACATTGTTCAAAGGCAGGAGCATAATGGATATGACGAACAGTATGACAGCCGACGCAAAGGAAACGCTTTGCAGCTGAAAGAACAGATAAACCGGCGCGGATATGCTGTATATCAAGCCCGGCAGGTATCTGCTGTAATAAATCCGCATTGATTCGACGCCGTCCACCGAGGACGTTATGGCGGATGTCGGACCCATCTTTTCGATGTTACCCACGTCAAGTGTCAGAACCTTTGAAAAAATGTCGGTGCGCAGCGACTGGCGTGCCTTTGCCGTACAGCGATACTCCGCCTCTCCCGTCAAAAGCTCGAGCACAAGCATTGCCGCCGCAATTGCAAGCGCCGACAGCACCGCACCGACGGCGTCGGATACGGTCATCGAGGGCGAAGATATATTTCCCAAAAATCCGGACATCACCTTAGAAAACTGCGCAAGCCCCACCAAAACCGCAAGCTTCAGTGCGGCTATTAAGATTATCCACCGCCACAGACCTTTTGCCATCCTGAGCAAGGTCTTATTTAAAAGCAGCATGTAATTCCCTCTTTCTATATGTAAAGCGTATTTTCTATACAATCAATAAGCCGCGCATCACGCTCGTGCTGTGAGCGGCAGCCTGATTATCATTATAGTTAGCTTATGCTAACTTGTCAAGAATCCTTTTTACACGGCGCCTTTGATGTAAAAAGGCTAAGCGAGCCGAAAAATTTCAGCTCGATTAGCCCGATCAACGATTTGTCTTGCGTAAAACCCATGCGGCGGGTCAGCTATTTGCCGTTTCGCTGCTGCGGGGGTTTTTAAATTTCCTTCCGACTGCGATCAGTCCCACGATTAAGACCAGCGGGAACACCGTTGCGGCAAGCAAGCCTGTTTTGAGGTTTCCGCCCGCGGCGTCTGAAATGCTGCCGACTATTGCAGGGCTGAGCGTCGCGCCCAAGTCACCCGCCAAAGCCAAAAAGGCAAACATAGCCGTGCCGCCTTTGGGGCACTTTTGGGACGACAGGCTTATAGTGCCCGGCCACATGATGCCGACCGATATTCCGCACAAGGCGCATCCCGCCAAGCCTACAATCGGCACGGCGGACAGGGATGCGGCAAGGTAACACACTGCGCACAGCACGCCGCATGCAAGCATCGCTTTAATCAAATCGAGCTTTTCGCTCATTTTTCCGTAAAACACTCTGGACGTTCCCATGAACACCGCAAACAGGCATGGTCCGGCAAGGTCTCCTACCGTCTTTGTAACTCCCATCGCCGACTCGGTAAATGCGGACGCCCACTGAGCCATAGCCGCTTCGGACGCTCCCGAGCAGACCATAAGCAAGATGAGCAGCCAAAACAGCGGCAGCTTTAAAAGCTGAACGGGTTTCATGCTTTCCCCGTCTGAAACAAGTTTTTCAATGGGGCATGTCATGAAATTGAATATGTTCACAAGAGGTATCAGCGCCCATATCAAGCTGAGTATCTGCCATTTATCGGTGCCGAATATTGAAAAGAACAGTGTCGAAACCAAGATAACTCCCACTGCTCCCCAGCAGTAGAAGGAGTGGAGCAGGCTCATCATTCCGCCCTTGTTTTCAAACGGGCATGCCTCGACAATCGGACTGCCGAGAACTTCTATAAGGCCGCTTCCCACGGCGTAAAGCACGACGGACAAAAGTATTCCCGCAAACGGGTTAGAAAGCACATCCGGCAGCACAGCCATCAGCACAAGTCCCGCTGCCGACAGCGCCTGCGAGAACACCGTGCATGTGCGGTAGCCGATCTTGTCCACAAACTTTGTAGCGGCAAAATCGGTCAGCAGCTGCGTCAAGTAGAACACAAACGATATCATGGCTATCTTCTCAAGCCCGATTCCGTATGCATCCTTAAAGGTCAGGAACAAAAGCGGCGCAAAGTTTGCCGCTATAGCCTGCGTTATAAAGCCGAGATAGCATGCCGCAAGCGTCTTTTTATAGTTTTTACGTTCAGTCATAAGCTGCTCCCCTTTTCTTCACGGGTAATTTTAAACACAGGGAGTAGTATATCATCGAGACGCGCAAATGCATAGGCACAAAACGCCCCGTCAAGGTCACTATTTACCCGAAAATCTATCGCTGCTCGGGGCGCAGCCGTATATTTTTCTGTACAGGCGGCTAAAATAGCCGACAGAATTAAAGCCGCATGAAGAGCTTATTTCCTGAAGAGACAAATTAGACGTTTTAAGAAGCTTTTGCGCAGCTTGCAGCCGATACCGGATGAGCACTTCCACCGGAGACATGCCCATATATGCGTTAAAGCAGCGTTCCGCCTCGCTGCGGCTTATATTTGCGGCGTCCGCAATGTCGGCAAGCCTCACCGCTTGGGCGTAATGCTCGTATATATATGAAAGCATTTTTTGAATTCGTATTTGCGTGTGTATCTGGACACGGGTGCTGTGCCGCTTAGGTATGCTGTCAAGGTTTGAAAATATGCGCTCAAATATCTCACTCAAGCTGCGTTGAACAGACATCTCATAACACGGTTTTTTCTCGTCCATGCTTTGATAAATGCTCTTTGCCATGCGGTTTACGTCGTCATGCCACCCGCTTTTTCGGTTGAAAACGACACATGAAAGCTCATCACAGCAAGCTATCGGGCTGATGTATTTTTTATATATCATGCTGTCCTCAGGAGCTATTGCCGACCCTGTGAAAACGATATTCGGCACAGGGTCTGCGCGCCCTTCTGAGATCTGCCTGATGCCGTGCATGACATTTCCGTTCACAAATATGCTGTCTCCCGGATTTAGAATGACGTGTTCCGTGCCGACTTGAAAATCCAACGCTCCGATTGTTGCAGTGGCTATTTCAAATTCGGGGTGCCAATGTATCGGGCCGGTGAGGTCACCAAGATCCGCAAGCTCGTTGCAAAAATATACAACCGGAAACTCCGTAAGATCATAGCTTATCTGTTCTCTAAGCCCGTGATCAAGTACTATAGGCATTCATTTATCACCCCAAGTAGCTGATTGTTTGTTTCGCTGCGCGCATGCCTGACAAAATTTCGACAATGTTTATTGTACCATAGAATACGTATAAAAGCAAACGCACGCATGACAGGCTACGCAGGAATTTAAAAAATAAGCTCACAAAAAGGACGCTGCCGGCATTTAAACCGACAGCGCCTTTTTCGCGAGGAAGGGGGATAATTATATGAAAAAGTTAAATCTGTGAAATTTATCGTTCATGCGAGTATGATTACTTGCCTGCGCGTATGTTTTTAACGGTCTTTTTTTCTATGCTGAGATGTTCGTAAACCCTGACTCCGCCGTTGCCGACAGGCGCTTGAGCCAAAAGTCCGACCTTTATAACGGGTTCGGCGGGAAGGTGGAAGTATCTCATCATATAAAAGTTCGTGCCGTCCGTAGAGTAGTGAAATGCGAAGTTGTTTCCGACCCTGCAAACCTGAAGCCAAGCGGAGTTGCCGTCTAAATTACAGCCGTTGGCGTCGTCGGAGTCGCCCTTTGTGACCACGCTTACCGCGGCATGCGTGCCGAAATCGGTCAGCTCATAGCAGCATTTTGCCCAGCAATTCATATCTTTCATAACCATTACGGAAGCAGAATCATAGGTATCTTTAAATTCGTGGGACACTTTTACTCTTAAAACAAAGTCCCCTTCTAATTCAGTATAGTAATATGGCGCGTTGCAAAGCGACTCGGGGAGTATTCCCTCCTCGCATTCGTCAATGCTGCCGCAGAAGAAATCTGTCTGAGGCGGTGCAACAATCTCTATTCTATCGTTTGTCTGACTTATAGTGCTTTCGTTCAGCCATTTAAAATCCATAAATAACGTCCCTCCGTTATGATGTTTAAATGCATTATAACATCGGCATCTGCAGAAATAAAGGCACAATAGCACTGATTAAAGGCACTATTTACCCAAGATAAAGATGCTCAGCTTATGGATACGGCACAGATCGTCTTGCTGCGGCGGCGCATATGCACAGATTTAAAGCCCTTAGTTATGAGTGATTACCCGCAGCTAAGGGCATGCGCTCCATCGTGCAGCATGGCTGGCCCATCGCTAAAGCAAGCCATACGCTTCGGCTTAAAAGCATATCGGCCGTGAAGTCGGTAAGCGTGCATCAGCCTTGGCTCTGCGTGATTTTTTTGCCGCAATAAGGGCAGTATTCGCCGATTCCCTGCTGTAGTTTTCCGCAATGCGGGCATTTTATTTTGCGTGCAGTTAATCTGATGCAAATCAGCCCGCCAAACATAAGCACAAGGCAAGGAATCAAGATGTATGCCGTGGTGCGGATGATGTTTTCGTCCATCTCGTAAACGGCGACGCCCATGACAGCAAATGTTATCACTGTGGCAACCGCCGATATGGCAGTAATCAAAACTATCACCTTTTTCATTGTGGCACCCCCTCATAAATTTGATTGCGGAAAACTGCGAGAACGGCAGGCGTTCTCCTCGTTTGCACGCTTATTTTTTCATCAGGTCTGCGCCGCTCTGCCACGCCTGACCGACCTTTTCGCCAACGGCATAGTAGCCGTTTTTCATTTGGTCAAATGCAAAAGCATGGATTTTTCCGGCGTCAATCTTTCCTGAGTCATCCAAAATCTTTTCATCGGCAATCACATTGACAATCTTTCCGAGAACGCGCAAACCATAGGGCTGAGACTGCATTTGCACAACCTCGCACTCTAAGGTGAGCGGATATTCTGTGATGACAGGCGCATCTACCCTCTCGCTCTTCACAGCGCGAAGACCTGTGCGCTCGAATTTATCCGGCATCTTGTTTGAGCTGGCAATTCCAAGGAAGTCGGACTCCCGCAGAGTATCTGTTCCGGGGACGGAAAGGGTGAAGGCTTTTCTAAGCTGAAGGTTGGCAACTGTTTTGTGGTCAGATTCCAAATTCAGTGCCACCATATCCTCGGCGCAAATTCCGCCCCACGCCATCATCATAACATCAACCGTATTATCTTCGTTGTAAGTGCCGATCATATAAGTCGGCATAGGAAACAAGTAAGGCTGTACGCCCAAATCTTTTGACATAAACCGCATCTCCTTTTTTTCATAGCAAGATTGACTTTATCTGCTGTTGATACTATAATCATAACATGAGTGAACAAAAAATCAAGTACGCACATTAAGGTGCGATACTAACGTAAAAGCAGTATACATGCATTTAGGAGAGTGTATAATGAGCATTGAATGCATAAAAGACGCCAATTTAGAGGATACAGGGTTTAGTTACACCATGTCCTTGATTCAAGGGAAATACAAGATATTTATTCTGTACGCTCTGGCAGAGTTCAAGGTTGTGCGCTATAATGAGCTGAAAAGGTATATAAAGAATATATCATTTAAAGCGCTGAGTGCAGCTTTGAAGGAATTAGAGGCGGACGGGCTGGTTCACCGCAAAGAGTATCCCCAGATTCCGCCAAAGGTTGAGTACAGTCTGACAGAACGAGGCAAATCACTGATTCCGATTTTAGACAGCATGTGTGACTGGGGAGAAAAGAACAGGGGTTAGGTGCATGACGGCTTATGAATAAGCGGATGTAAAAGAATTTTGACGTACATTATGAGTGATGTCAAAGCCGTTTAGTAGACGTACAGAATGTTTTCCCCTACAATAAAAGTGCAAGGGAGGTACAGTGGCATGGAGCATGATATCGGCAGCAAAATCAAGGCAGCCCGAATTGAAAAAAAGCTGACACAGGAACAGGTTGCCGAGCTTTTAGGCGTAAGCCGTCAGACCATCTCAAATTGGGAAAACGAAAAGTCCTATCCGGATATTATCAGTGTCATTAAAATGAGCGAATGCTACGATGTCTCTCTTGACTACTTATTAAAGGGAGAGCAAAAAATGAAAAGCTACTATGACTATCTCGAAGAAAGCACAAATGTCGTGAAAAGCAACATGAACAGAAATAAAATTATCACCATCCTCTCTTATCTTTTGATTTGGGCGTTTGCAATGATCGTGTTCTGGTTTTTCACAGATGGAAGCGACGCTATGGGCTACAGCTTGATGTTTCTGTGGATCGTAATCCCCGTAACGACGTTCGTTGTGTCTGTTGTGATTGGTAAAAACAACTTCTGGGGCAGAGCAAAATGGGCGTTTGCACTCTTCTTCGGCGTGATGTATATGCTTGCCGAATACGGCACATTTAAAATGGCAAACAACATCGCCTTTGACAAGCTGAACGCCCCGGACTGGGGAATAATTATAGCCGGAGCAGCAATCTCTGCAATCGGTATGTTGATAGGCTCGCTGTGGAACATAAAACGCCGCAAGCAGAGTAAAAAAGATAAATGAGGTCTTGCAAAAAAAGCAAAATCGGAAGTTGTGGAGGAGAGCCATGAACACGCCCACGTTAGAAACAGATCGCTTGATTTTAAGAATGTTTACGGGCAGCGATTTAGAGGCGCTGTTTTTAATTCTGAGCGATGAAGAAGTGAATAGATATCTGCCATGGTATCCGATAAAAGACCTTGAAGAAGCCGGGCGTTTCTACGAGGAAAAATATGTTTCAAAATATCTGCAGCCACAGGCTTACGCGTATGCGATTTGTCTTAAAGAGGACAACTGTCCAATCGGCTATATAAACGTAGCCGCGGAAGAGCATCACGACCTCGGATACGCCATACGCAAAGAATTTTGGCATAAAGGCATTGCATCCGAGGCGGCGAAGGCTGTTATCGAGCAGGTGAAAAAAGACGGGCTTTCGTATATCACCGCAACACATGACAGAAACAATCCTAGGAGCGGCAATGTTATGAAAGCCTGCGGCATGAAATACTGCTACACTTACGAGGAGCAATGGCAGCCGAAGAACTTCCCCGTTTTCTTCAGGATGTATCAGCTTAATTTTGACGGCAACGATGATTTTGTGTATCGAAAATATTGGGACATGCATGACAATCATTTTGTTGAAGAGTTTTGAGGCAGATTGAGTGACGCAATTCAGTCCTTCTGAATCGGAAAGCTTGTCAGCCATGAAGATAGAGTGCCTGATACATGGCTGTTGCTTTTAAGAGAAATAAGGAAAGCAGGGTTAGGTGCAAAAAAAGCAGTATCCGAAGCGTCCGGCGATTAAAAGAGGGTTTGCGTCCTGCCGCAGGCTGCGCCGCGAATAGGATGCCCAAGAGACGGCAAGCAGCATTTCGGCATGGCTGTACAGGGCGTATTTGCAGAACCTTGAGCTGTGTTTGTATGCGATTGAGATAGAAAGAGAGAATTGAAATGGTAAGATTAGCAGAGGCTATTGATTTGGAAGTGCTGGCAGGTCTGGCAGTGTTACTGTGGCCGAATCACTCCACGGAAGATTTGTTTTGTGAGTTTTCAAAGATTATGACCAACGGAGAATCTCAGTTTTTCTTAAAATATGAGAATGACATTCCGGTTGGTTTTGCACAATGTCAGTTGCGCCATGATTATGTGGAGGGCACTGAAACAACGCCTGTCGGGTATTTGGAAGGCATCTTTGTGAAAGAAGGTTATCGCAACAAAGGGTATGCCAAAGAATTGTTGACTGAGTGCGAGGCATGGGCAAAAAGAAAAGGCTGCCATGAATTTGCCAGTGACTGTGAAATAGATAATACCGGCAGTTTTTATTTTCATAAAGCCATGAATTTTTCAGAAGCAAATCGTATCATTTGTTTTGTAAAAAAGCTGTGAAAATAAAAACAAACAAATATGCAAACAGGCGCTTGCACTTGCCACGATAAAAGCAGTGTTGGAGCATAAGGAGCAGCAGAACAGCCAGCCGGAACCGGCTGGCTGAATTATTACGGATAATTAAAGTTGTTTTATTTCATCTGAAATCATAGGTATCGTTTTGTTGTTTGTATCTATTTTGATTGTATTTAATGCTTGATACAGAGGAATTCTTGCCATGCTTCTTTCAATAACATCAGCACTACGAATACCTTTCTGAACATCTCTTGTTAGCCTATTCATCAAATTATCAGAGTCCACAATAAGTGAAATACATTTCACATCGCAGTTGGTTATATCTAAATTTTTGATAATAGAATCAATAATGTCTTGTTCGTGCATTACCCAGCAGAAAATGATATTCTCATATACCGAACAACTCAAAAAATTATTAAGCAAGTGGCAAATGTTGTCTATTACGATTTTTTTCGTTTCTTCCGTTACCTGAAATGGGTTGGAATCCCAACACCAGTCTCCATCAAGAAAGACAGAATTAGGCAAGTCCTTTTTGAGCTGCTGACTTACTGCCGTTTTACCAGCGCCCATTGTCCCACCGATAAGGTATAATGTTTTCATAATTATCTCCATAGAATCTAAGATTTCTTAGTTTTTTGCTCAGTTATTATCATCTTTTTAGATATTAAAGCTGATGAAAATGCGTCGAATCAAAGGATGTCAACGCAGCTAATGGCATGAAATCACTCCCACTCAATCGTTGCCGGCGGCTTTGTGGTGATATCATAAACGATGCGGTTGATGTGTTTTACTTCATTTACTATTCTGACAGCGCAGCGCTCAAGCACATCATACGGAATCCTTGCAAAATCTGCGGTCATAAAGTCTGTCGTCGTTACCGCCCTTAATGCAAGTGTGTAATCATACGTCCTTCCGTCTCCCATTACGCCAACAGATCGCATTGTGGTCAAAACAGCGAAGTACTGGCTTATCTGTCTATCAAGTCCGCACTTTGCAAGCTCGTCTCTGAACACCCAATCGGCATCCTTTAATATCTCAAGTCTCTCGTCCGTTATCTCGCCTATTATCCTTATTGCAAGTCCCGGTCCCGGGAACGGCTGACGCCACACGAGCTTTTCGGACAATCCAAGTGTAGTTCCGAGCGCTCTGACCTCATCCTTAAAAAGAAGTCTCAAAGGCTCTATAATCTCTCTGAAGTCAACATAATCAGGCAGTCCTCCGACGTTATGGTGGCTCTTTATAACTGCGGCATCCCCTGCTCCCGACTCTATTATATCGGGGTAAATCGTTCCCTGAGCCAAAAAGTCAACATGTCCTATCTTCTTTGCCTCGGCTTCAAACACCCTGATAAACTCTTCGCCTATTATCTTTCTCTTTGATTCGGGGTTTGACACTCCCGCAAGCTTTGACATGAACAAATCCTTTGCGTTCACTCTGATAAAGTTTATATCCCAATCCTTAAACGCCTGCTCGACCTCATCGCCCTCATTTTTGCGCATAAATCCATGATCGACGAATATGCATGTCAGCTGGCTGCCTATCGCCTTTGACAAGAGCGCCGCGCAAACGGAAGAATCAACTCCGCCCGAAAGTGCGAGCAAAACTTTTCCGTCTCCGACCTTTTCTCTTATGCGGTTTATCGACGTCTGAGCATAGTTTTCCATAGTCCAGTCGCCGACGCATCCGCAAACATCAAACAAGAAATTTTTTAGCATTGCGCTGCCGTTCTCGGTATGGTTTACCTCGGGATGGAACTGAACCGCGTAAAGCTTTCTATCGGCGTTTTCCATTGCGGCTACGGGGCACACATCAGTATGTGCGGTGACTCTGAAGCCCTCGGGAAGCTCGCTGATGTAATCGGTATGACTCATCCACGTTACGGCCTTTTGAGGCAAACCTTTAAACATGGCAGAGCTGTTATCAAACTCCGTCTGTGTCTTTCCGTACTCGCTCGTGGGTGCGGTGGCAGCCTTTCCGCCAAGTGTATACGCCATAAGCTGAGCGCCGTAGCATATTCCTAAAACAGGTATGCCAAGCTCGAACACCTGCCTGTCAATGTGCGGTGAAGATACGTCATAAACGCTGCTCGGACCTCCGGTGAATATGATGCCCACCGGATTCTTTTCCTTTATCAGCTCCGGCGTCACCTTGCCGTACGGCGTAACCTCACAGTACACACCGCACTCTCTCACCCTTCGGGCAATCAGCTGATTATACTGACCGCCAAAATCAATGATCATTACATACTGATGCTGCATATAAATTCCTTGCCTTTCTTATATTTTCCTTTATAATTTGTCGTCCATCAAATCCTGCAAGCTCACGCCGCCTCGCTTTCAGGGGGTTCCGTCACCACGACCTCGTCCTCCGGTTCCTCCTGCGGAACATACTCTATCATATTTCCGTCGTCGTCAAATGCGATGCCGTTTGGATTGCACAGCTCATTTACGAGGTCTATTATCTGGTAATAGCGCTGCTCGTCCTCCTCCTTATCGAGAAGATAAACTTTATAATTCTTTATGAAAAGGGGATATAATTTAAGGGACTTAAAGCCGTCCTTGTCGATGGTGATATCAAATATGCATGTCAAGCCGTCGATATCGTCATCTACATGCCAAAATATCAGGTTGCCTATGCTATAAAATATAGGCTTTCCGTTGTAAAACTCGATCGGCTGCAAAGTATGAGGATGCGCTCCGACAACTATGTCTGCGCCGCTGTCTATGAGTGCGCGCGACAGATCCTCCTGATAGGAGTTTACGTAAAACACCTCTTCAACTCCGCAATGCATAAGCGCCACAAGCACATCGCACTGGCTGTCATAGCTCTTCACCTTATCCAAAAACGCCTGAGTTCTCTCGTCGTCAATGCTGTAGACCATGTTTATGCCGGCGTGGTTTTCCGCAGCAGCGCAGTCAGAGGACACCCACACATAGTTACAGCCGACAAAGCCGACCTTCACTCCGTTTATCTCCTTGACCACAAGTCCCTGAGCCTCGTCTATATCGTGACCCGCTCCGAAATAGCCTATGCCGTATTCAGTGAGGTGGGTAAAAGTGTCCAAAAGCGCGTCATATCCGAAGTCCCTTGTGTGGTTGTTTGCAAGGTTGACAAGGTCTATTCCCGCATTTACAAACCCCTCAAGCATTTCGGGAGGCGTTCTGAAGCCAAGTCCCTCCGGCTTTTCAGACTCTCCCCTGTTGCTGACGCACGACTCAAGGTTTACTATCGATATATCGGCAGAATTAAATATCTCCGAGACCTCTTTCCAAGCGTAATCGACGCCCCACCACGACGCAGCATCAGCAAACTCCGTATCTATCGAAGTGTCTCCGCCAAGGCAGATGCGCACCGTTCCCGACGGCTCGGGGGTGGGTTCCTGCTCTTCTTCAGTTGTTGCTGCGGGTGTGGTCTCAACCGGTGCCGTGGTCACCGGAGGCGCCGCAGTTGTTTCAGGCTCTTCGCTCACCGGCTCGGTGACAATTGGCACGGATGTTTGCTCCGCCACATCCGTCTCGGCATACGCATCCTGCGCATCATCGATGTCATCGTCGGCGTTTCCGCCCCTTATTATAAGACCTATACATATACCTATCAGGAAACCGCAGATAATTATAACTGCGGCTCTTGCAAGCTTTCCGACAGAGTTGCCGGAAGAATTATTGACATTCAAATCTTACACCTGCCCATTGTTTTGATGCGCGGCAACTGCCGCTTTACACGTGTGTGCAAATATTGTCGCTTTAATTATACCAAAGCTCATTCCACTAATCAAGCAAAAAAAATCCTATCGCGAAGCATTTTAAATAACTCCGCGACAGGATTTATACATATGCTTTATTCTTTTGCAAGGATACTGTCTATAAACTGCCTTGCAAGGCGTGCGGAGCGCCCTCCGCGCTCTAACGCAAACCTCTCCGCCTGGGCGCACAGCTCATCCTGCGGCATGCCCACCCCGCTCTTTTGCGCAAGGTTTAAAACGATATCAAGATACGTTTTCTTATCCGGCTTGTTGAAGGATATATGAAGACCGAATCTGTCCGAAAGGGAGATCATCTCCTGCATTGCGTCGTTGCGGTGAACCTCGTCGTCAGAATCGCGGTCGGAGAACTTTTCCCGTATGATATGCCTGCGGTTGCTGGTGGCATATACAACCACGTTTTTTGACCTTGCGGACACCGAACCTTCAAGCACGGCTTTAAGCCCGTTGAAGTTGTCGTCATCGCTCAAAAACGACAGGTCGTCTATAAAGAGTATAAACTTGAGCGGGTTTTGCGACAGCTCGTCAAGCACCTTGGGTATCGAGGCGAGCTGATCTTTTCGCACCTCAATTATCCTGAGTCCGTCGTTGTAGAAAGCATTGACAACCGCCTTTACCGTCGAGGATTTACCCGTGCCGGCGTCTCCGGTCAGCAAAATATTTGCCGCGGGCTTTCCGTCAAGCAGGGCTTTTGTGTTGTCTATTATGCGGTTTCTTTGAATTTCGTAATCGACAAGCTCGTCAAGGCTTATCGGGTCGGGATTTTTAACTGCTACAATAGCGCCGGACTCATCTATGCAAAACATCGGGTTATGCGCATATTTGCCGTAGCCGTATTTGCCGATATTGTGCACTCTGTGGTCATACCGCTCGAGCAGGTTTATCTCCTCGGAGTAAAACGACGGCAAGAATCCGTCCCACCTGATCGGCTCGATAAGGTCTGATTTTTTTAAGGACGAAAGTCTGCTGAGTATCAAAAGCTCCTGCTTAACGCATGTCCTCATATATTCGTTTGGAATTTTGCCCTCTCCGATAAGCTTAACATACACGTTTTCGCTGTCATAGCACAGCTCCTCTACGTGCTTTGTGAGGTTTCCGCCGTTTGCCTCATAAAGTCTGCAAACAAACTCCGAGTACGCCGAAACGCTTGAGAATGTATCTCCCGACTCGTAGGTCGCAAAATATCTTTTCAGCGCCTTGAGCACGCTGTCCGAAAGTATCCTTCTGAATATGCATAGCGAAGAAAGCTCGGTTTTAAATTTAAGCAAGTCCCATTTTGTCATATCAATCAAGTATTGCGCCGTATGCTCCTCCGGAAACAAGCTTAGCATACCTCTTCAGATATCCTGTAAGAGGCTTTGTCTTTGGCTTGAATTCGGCAAGGCGGCTCTTTAGCTCCTCGTCGCTTATTTTAAGCTCTATTTTGTTGGCGGGGATATCAATAAGTATCCTGTCGCCCTCTTTTATAACTCCTATGGGGCCTCCGGAGGCAGCCTCAGGCGTTATATGTCCGACGCATGCTCCCCTTGTGGCTCCGCTGAAGCGTCCGTCTGTTATGAGCGCCACGCTGTTTCCAAGACCCATTCCCATGATAGATGACGTGGGGTTGAGCATTTCTCTCATTCCGGGTCCGCCTTTAGGGCCTTCGTAGCGTATGACAACCACGTCTGCGGGGTTTATCTTGCCTTCGTTTATTGCAGCCTGCGCATCCTCCTCGCATTCAAACACCCTTGCCGGACCTTCGTGAACAAGCATCTGCGGCAAAACAGCCGAGCGCTTTACAACGCATCCCTCCGGCGCAAGGTTGCCCCTCAGCACCGCTATTCCGCCCGTCTCGCTGTACGGGTTATCTGCCGGTCTTATGACATCTGGGTTTAAGTTCGGGCACGCATCTATGCATTCGCCTATCGTCTTTCCGGAAACGGTGAGGCAGTCTCTGTGTATGAGTCCCTTTTTGTTCAGCTCGTTCATGACCGCATACACTCCGCCGGCCTCATTTAGATCCTCTACGTAAGTCTGTCCGGCAGGCGCAAGGTGACAAAGGTTAGGCGTTACGGAGCTTATGTCGTTTGCTATGTCGAGGTTTATCTCTATTTCGCACTCATGAGCTATTGCAGGGAGGTGAAGCATGCTGTTTGTGGAGCATCCGAGCGCCATATCGACGCTCAAGGCGTTCATAAACGCATCACGGGTCATTATGTCTCTCGGGCGGACGTTGTTTCTCACAAGCTCCATTACAGCCATTCCCGCATGCTTGGCAAGCTTGATGCGTTCGGAATAAACGGCGGGTATTGTTCCGTTGCCCTTTAAGCCCATGCCCAAAGCCTCTGTAAGGCAGTTCATGGAGTTTGCGGTGTACATTCCGGAGCAGGAGCCGCATGTGGGGCAGGTCTTGCACTCAAATTCCTTGAGCTTGTCAAGCGTTATTTTTCCCGCATTAAACCTTCCCACCGCCTCGGATATGGTGGAAAAGCTTGCTCTGCCGCCGTCTATATGTCCGGCAAGCATCGGGCCTCCGCTGACAAACACGGTGGGTATATTAAGTCTTGCGGCAGCCATGAGAAGTCCCGGGACGTTTTTGTCGCAGTTGGGAACCATGACAAGTCCGTCAAAGCCGTGAGCCATAGCCATTGCCTCGGTGGAGTCGGCTATAAGGTCTCTGGTAACAAGGCTGTACTTCATTCCTGTGTGTCCCATTGCGATACCGTCGCACACTGCTATTGCGGGAAAAACTATAGGAGTTCCGCCCGCCATGGCAACGCCGAGCTTGACAGCCTCGACGATTTTGTCAAGGTTCATGTGTCCGGGGACGATTTCGTTATAGGAGCTGACAATGCCGATAAGCGGTCTTTGAATCTCCTCTTCGGTGAGTCCTAAGGCGTTATACAGCGCTCTATGCGGCGCGTTCTGTGCTCCGCACTTTATAGCATCACTTTTCACGGTGACATTCATTCCTTTCTTTTTATACAACTGCAAAACGCCAACGGCATTTTTATGCCGCTGGCATTTGCCTTTGATACACTATCAGTTGTTGATGAGCTTGTCCTCGCCGTTCCAGCTGTAAAGCTTGCGGATTTCCTCGCCGACTATCTCCGAAGGATGCTCCGACGCAATCTTGCGCATTGCATTGAAGTGAACCTGTCCTCCCGCATCGGACATATCCAAAAGGAAGTCCTTAGCGAATGTACCGTCCTGAATATCCTTGAGGATCTTCTTCATGGTCTTCTTGGTCTCGTCGGTGATTATCTTGGGACCGGTGATGTAGTCGCCGTACTCGGCGGTGTTGGAAATGGAGTATCTCATGCCCTTGAATCCGCTCTGATAGATGAGGTCAACTATGAGCTTCATCTCGTGTATGCACTCAAAATATGCGTTTCTGGGGTCGTAGCCTGCCTCGACAAGCGTTTCAAAGCCTGCCTGCATGAGCGCGCAAACGCCGCCGCACAGAACTGCCTGCTCGCCGAAGAGGTCTGTCTCTGTCTCGGTGCGGAACGTGGTCTCCAAAACGCCCGCTCTTGCTCCGCCTATTCCGAGCGCGTATGCAAGTCCTATATCCCATGCGTCGCCGGTGGCATCCTGCTCAACGGCTATAAGGCAGGGAACGCCCTTGCCGGCTAAGTACTCGCTTCTTACGGTATGTCCGGGACCCTTGGGAGCTATCATAATTACGTTTACGTTCTTGGGAGGCTTGATGCAGCCGAAGTGGATGTTAAAGCCGTGTGCAAACGCCAAAGTCTTGCCCTCGGTGAGGTTCGGCTCGATAGACTCCTTATAGAGCTTTGCCTGCTTTTCATCGTTGATGAGTATCATGATGATGTCTGCGTTCTTTGCCGCCTCGGCAGAGGTCATGACCGTAAGCCCCTGGCTTTCAGCCTTTGCCCAGCTCTTGCTGCCCTCGTAAAGGCCTACGATTACGTTCACGCCGCTGTCCTTGAGGTTGAGCGCGTGAGCATGTCCCTGAGATCCGTAGCCGATTATAGCTACCGTCTTGCCGTCGAGCTTGTGAAGATCACAATCCTGCTGATAAAAAATCCTTGCCATAGTGATTACTCCTTTTTTCTTTATAAATTAAATTTAATAATTGGTAACTTTGCGAATGGTGGAGCTTCCTCGCTCCAAAGAGACTATTCCGGTGCGGCATATCTCGAGTATTTTGTAATCCTTCATCAGGTTCACAAAATCGTCTATTCTTCTTGTGTCGGCGGTGAGCTGGAATATTATCGATTCCTTTGAGTAGTCAACCGTGCGCGCATCGAAGCCCTGCGCCGCCGCCAAAATCTCATCTCTTGTTTGCGGGTTGTTCTCCATCTTTATCAGGAGCAGCTCGACGCTTACCGACTCGTCGTTTTTCAGCTCCTTTATGGAGCAGACGTCCGGCAGCTTGTAAAGCTGATTTATGAGCTGCTGTTTATTTATCTCGTCTCCGTCAAAGAGCACTGTGATTCTCGAAAGGTCTGCGGATTCGGTTTCGCTTACGGTAAGGGCGGATATATTAAACTGTCTGCGCCTGAACATACTTGTCACCCTGTTGAGAACGCCGAACTGATTCTTTACAAGAACTGCAACTGTATATCTGTTCATATCAGTCCCCCACCTTCACAATGATGTCCTCCATGGATCCTCCGGGAGGAAGCATGGGAAGCACAAATTCATCCTTATCCACGCTGCAATTTATCAGATACGGCGCCTTTGCCGCAAAGCCGTTTGCCAAAGCCTTGTCCAGCTCTTCAAGCGTAGTCGCCGACTCGCCGTCCGCGCCGAAAGCCTTTGCCAGCGCTACAAAGTCAGTTTTTCTGTTTAAAACCGTATTTGAATAATGCTTATCAAAGAAAAGCGTCTGCCACTGTCTTACCATTCCCAACACACCGTTATTCATAAGAAGTATTACGATCGGAACGTTATAGGCGACGGCGGTTGCAAGCTCGTTTAGGCACATTCCGAAACTTCCGTCTCCCGTTATAAGAACGGTCTGCTCGCCCGTTGCGTATGCCGAGCCGATTGCAGCGCCCATTCCGAAGCCCATGGTTCCGAGTCCTCCGCTTGATACGAACCTGCGGCACTTTTTAAACCTCAGGTACTGCGCCGCCCACATCTGATGCTGACCGACGTCGGTTGCAACCGGCGTGTTCTCGCCGAGGTACTTGTTTAAGCACTCCATTGCGTTTTTGGGCGTCAGGCCGGCGCGCTTGTCGGAGATTTCTTCCTCGCTCGCCTTAAATCTTGCAATCTTTGCCTGCCAGTCGGGGTTCTTGACCTCTTTTATGAGCGGCAGGAGCTTTATAAGCGTCATCTTTACATCTGCGCGAAGTCCCACGGCATCCTCTAAGTTCTTAGACAGCTCTGATCCGTCAACGTCGATGTGAACTATCTTGGCGTTGGGGGAGAATTTGCTGACATTGCCCGTGACCCTATCGTTAAATCTTGTGCCGAGGGCTATTATACAGTCGGCGTTATGCATTGCCATCGACGACGCATAGTGACCGTGCATACCTTCCATGCCCAAAAATCTCGGGTGATCTGTGGGTATTGCGGATATGCCCATGAGTGAGCAGCCTATCGGGGCGTCTATCTTTTCCGCAAGCTCAAGCATTTCGCTCTGCGCTCCGCTCGATATAAGTCCGCCGCCGAAATACACATACGGTCTTTGGCAGGTGTTTATTATCTTTGCCGCCTCTTCTACGCGTATATCCTTTGCCGCCCACGGCTCGTCCTTTTTGACTACCGGCGCGGGGGTGTATTCGCACTGCGCTATCTGAACGTCTTTTGGTATATCAACCAAGACAGGTCCGGGTCTGCCCGATATGGCAAGTCTGAACGCCTCACGTATTGTGTCCGCAAGCTCCGTGACGCTGCGCACAAAGTAATTGTGCTTTGTTATGGGAAGCGTGATTCCCGTGATGTCTATCTCCTGAAAACTGTCCGAGCCTATTTGGGTAGTCGGGACGTTTCCCGTAATTGCAATGAGCGGTATTGAGTCAAGGTACGCAGTGGCTATTCCGGTCACGAGATTGGTGGCTCCCGGGCCGGAGGTCGCCAAGACCACGCCCGGCTTTCCCGATGTCCTTGCATAGCCGTCGGCGGCGTGAACCGCTCCCTGCTCATGCGCGGTGAGAACATGCTCTATATCGTCGGAATACTTGTAAAGCGAGTCATATATATTTATAACCTGTCCGCCGGGGTATCCGAAAATGACCTTGCACTCCTGCTCTATAAGTGTTTTTATAACTATATCCGAGCCTGAAAGTTGCATTAGCTTACTCCTTTCTTAGGCTGTTTGCGATGAGGTCGCCCATCTCGGAGCAGCCCACCTTTATGACCGACTTATTCTTTTCAAAGTCGGCGGGAAGTATATCTGCGGTTCTGTAGCCGTTGTCCAAAACCCTTGACACTGCGTTTTCTATCGCATCCGCCTCCGCAGGCATATCAAAGCTGTATCTTAGCATCATTGCCGCGGAAAGTATTGTTCCTATGGGGTTTGCGATGTTCTGTCCGGCTATATCGGGGGCAGAGCCGTGTATGGGTTCATAAAGTCCGCAGGTTGTGGCGCCGAGGCTCGACGACGGTATCATGCCGATTGAGCCTGTTATCATGGACGCCTCGTCGGAAAGAATATCTCCGAACATGTTTTCGGTGACGATTACATCAAACTGGGACGGGTCTTTTACGATTTGCATTGCGCAGTTGTCAACAAGCATATCGCTCAGCTCGACATCCGGATACTCCTTTGCAAGGTCGTGGATGACCGTTTTCCAAAGGCGGCTGGAGTCTAAGACGTTGCTCTTTTCAACGGAGCAGAGCTTTTTGCGGCGCTTTCTCGCCGTTTCAAAGCCTATTCTGCCTATCCTTTGTATCTCATCCTCGCTGTATCTCAAAACGTCGGTAGCTATTCTCTTGCCGTACATTACGTTTGTGCAGTGCTCGCCGAAATATATGCCGCCGATAAGTTCGCGGACTATGATAAAATCTATGCCTTTGTTGACTATTTCAGGCCTTAGGGGCGATGCATCGGCAAGCTGCGGCCAGATTTTTGCGGGGCGGTTGTTGCTATAGACGCCCATGCCGGATCTGAGTCTCAGAAGTCCCTTTTCGGGGCGCATATCTCCGGGAAGAGAGTTCCACTTTGTACCGCCGACAGCTCCTAAGAGCACGCTGTCCGACTCAAGGCACTTTTTCAGCATCTGCTCCGGAAGGGGGTCTCCCCACTTATCTATAGCCACGCCGCCCATATCGACGTCGCAGTAATTAAAGCTGTGTCCGTACAGGCTTGCGACCGCGTTCAGAACCTTTACGGCTTCCTCTACAATTTCCGGACCTATGCCGTCTCCCCTTATAAGCGCTATGTTCTTATTCAAAGCAATAAACCTCCCTTTAAAGCTCGCCGCATCAGGCGTTGCTGTTCTTTATTGACGCAAGCAGTCCGCCCGCCTTTATGATATTCTGTATGAACGGCGGGAAGGGCTGTGCAAAATAGCTCTTTCCGGTGGTGATGTCCTTTATCTCGCCGCTGTCAAAATCTATTGACACCTCGTCGCCCGCTGAAATTTCGTCGCAAGCCTCGGGGCATTCAAGTATGGGCATGCCTATGTTTATTGCGTTGCGGTAAAATATCCTTGCAAAGCTCTTGGCTATTACGCAGCCCGTGCCGCAGGTCTTTATTACAAGCGGTGCATGCTCTCTTGAGGAGCCGCATCCGAAGTTATATCCTGCAACTATTATATCGCCCTTTTTCACGTTCTTGACGAAATCCTTATCTATGTCCTCCATGCAGTGAGCCGCAAGCTCGTTTGCATCGGAGGTGTTTAAATATCTTGCGGGTATTATTACATCTGTATCGACGTTGTCGCCGTACTTAAAAACCTTGCCATGTGTATTCATGGTTTTATCTCCTTTCCTGTGCAGCCATCATGCGTTATATTCCGTGATATATCCTGCCACCGCGCTTGCTGCGGCAGTTGCCGGAGATGCAAGGTACACCTCGCTCTTGACATGTCCCATTCTGCCGACGAAGTTGCGGTTGGTTGTAGCAACGCACTTCTCGCCCTCGGCAAGTATGCCCATGTATCCGCCGAGGCAGGGGCCGCACGTAGGAGTTGACACCACCGCACCGGCATCTATGAACGCCGTGACGTATCCGCGGGTGACGCATTCTCTATAGATTGCCATAGTTGCGGGAATGATTATGCAGCGAACGCCGTCGGCCACCTTTTTGCCGATTAAGATCTTATACGCCGCCTCCATGTCCTCCATTCTGCCGTTTGTGCAGCTTCCTATGACAACCTGGTCTATCTTGATATCATGCAGCTCGCTTGCGGGCTTTGTGTTTTCGGGGAGGTGAGGGCAGCTGACTGTGGGAACGATCTTTGAAAGGTCTATTGTCACGGTCTTTTCATACTCCGCGTCGGGATCTGCGCTGTACTCAACAGGTTCTCTTTCGCATCTGCCCTTCATGTAAGCTCTTGTGACGTCATCGACCGGGAATATGCCGTTTTTAGCTCCCGCTTCGATCGCCATGTTGCATATGCAAAGCCTGTCGTCCATAGAAAGCGATGCCACGCCGTCTCCGCAGAACTCCATGCTCTTATAGAGTGCGCCGTCTACGCCTATCATGCCTATTATGGTGAGAATAACGTCCTTGCCGCTGCAATTTTCGGGGAGCTTTCCGGTAAGCTCAAACTTAATGGCCGAAGGGACTTTAAACCACGCCATTCCGGTTGCCATTCCCGCCGCCATATCGGTGCTGCCGACGCCGGTAGAAAATGCGCCCAGTGCTCCGTATGTGCAGGTGTGGCTGTCTGCGCCGATTATGCAGTCTCCGGCGGTTACTACGCCCTGCTCGGGCAGCAGCGCATGCTCTATACCCATCTTGCCGACGTCGTAAAAGTGGCTTATGTCGTACTTTCCGGCGAACTCTCTGCACTGCTTTGACTGCTGGGCAGCCTTTATATCCTTATTGGGGACAAAGTGATCTAAAACTATAGCTATTCTCTTTTTGTCAAAAACGCTGTCAAAGCCCGACTTGTTGAACTCGTTTACCGCCACGGGGGTTGTTATGTCGTTTCCCAGGACAATATCGAGCTTTGCGTTTATGAGCTGTCCCGCCTTCACGCTGTCAAGTCCTGCGTGAGCGGCGAGAATTTTTTGTGTCATCGTCATCGACATGGTTTATCCCTCTCTTTATTTATTTTCTTTCTTATGCGTCATGTTCTCGAACGCATTTAAAAGTGCCTGTGCGCTTGCATGGATTATATCGGTATCGGTGCCTGCGCCCCAGCTCATGCTTGAATCGGCGTCTTTAAGTCCTATATACGCCGCCGCAACGCTTTCGGAGCCGCTGCCCTGCATGCTGTGCTCGGTGTAAACGGAAAGCTCGTATGCGCTGCCGGTGTACTTTTTAAGTGCGTTGCTCACGGCATCGAGTGAACCGTTGCCCTCAGCCTCGACAACTTCGGACTTGCCGTTTTCTATAAACTCTATCTTTGTGGCGACGGTGTCTGTGCGACGCGAAAACTCCATGTTTCCTATCTCTATGCCGTGGTTTGTATCGAGGTAGCTCGACTTGAATATCTGAAGGACCTCGTTTGCCTTAAGCTCTTTATGCTCATGGTCGGACACGGACTTGCACTTGTAGCTGAGATCCTCTCGCATTTTTGCGGGGAGGACATATCCGTATGCCTGCTCTAAGAGGTAGCCTATTCCGCCCTTGCCGCTCTGGGAATTTACCCTTATGACGTCCGCGTCATAGGTTCTGTTTATATCATGAGGATCAATCGGGATATACGGCACGTTCCACTGGTGAAGGTGCTTTTCCTCTCTGTATTTCATGCCCTTTGCTATGGCGTCCTGATGGCTGCCGGAGAAGGCGGCAAACACAAGCGCTCCGGCGTAGGGAGATCTCTCGTAAATATGCATTCTTGTGCATCTCTCATAGACATCGACGAGGTGCGGCATATCCGAGAAGTTGAGCTTAGGATCTACTCCGTGGGAATACATGTTCAAACCGAGCGTTATTATGTCCACATTTCCCGTGCGCTCGCCGTTTCCGAAGAGTGTTCCCTCCACTCTGTCCGCGCCGGCCAAAAGCGCAAGCTCGGTATCCGCCACGCCCGTTCCCCTGTCGTTATGAGGATGCAAAGAAAGCGTCACGTGCTCGCGGTACTTGAGGTTTTCGCTCATGTACTCCACCTGCGAGGCATAGACATGCGGAAGGCTCATCTCAACCGTTACGGGGAGGTTTATAATCACATTATTTGTCTCGGAAGGCTCCAAAACGTCCAAAACGGCGTTGCAAACCTCAAGTGCGTATTCCGGCTCGGTTCCGGTAAAGCTTTCGGGCGAGTATTCAAATCTGAAGTTGCCCTCATACTCTGCGGCAAGCTTTTTGACAAGCTTTGCTCCGTCAACTGCGATCTGCTTTATTTCCTCCTTGGATTTGCGGAAAACCTGCTCGCGCTGAACGACGCTCACCGAATTGTAAAAATGAATTATGGCCGACGGCGCACCCTTGCACGCCTCAAACGTCTTGCGGATTATATGCTCTCGGCACTGAGTCAAAACCTGAACAGTGACGTCGGAGGGTATCATGTTGTTTTCTATAAGCGCGCGCAAAAACTCGTATTCCGTTTCGCTTGCCGCCGGAAAACCGACTTCTATTTCCTTAAAGCCGACCTCTAAGAGCAGCTTGTAAAACTCAAGCTTTTCCTCAAAGCTCATAGGTATTACGAGGCTTTGGTTTCCGTCTCTCATGTCTACGCTGCACCATATAGGCGGCTGCTCTATTCTTTCCTTTGTGACCCATTTGTTATGAACCCCGGGTGCAGGGTAATAACCCGGCTTGTACTTGGTTGCGTCCATCATGACTTGTGCACTCCTTATCTTGCAAAATATTTTTTGTTCTGCCTTCGCTGAGCTTGAGGGCGGTTTTCGGTATTAAAAAACCGCCCCAAAGCAACATTTTGCTCAGCAAAACCTTACTTTGAGACGGGTGCGGATTCATAATGCTTTGGCACATATGCTGCTCTTGCATATAATATCTTACACTCGCGGTACCACTCAAATTGCAGCCTGGGCTGCCTCTTATGGGATCAAACAATCCCTCTACTTTAACGCAGTGTCACGGGTGACCCTAATTGATACAAAGCACGCAAACCTTAAAGTGTCCTGCGCTCTTATCGTTCAGCTCACCGGCTCGGAAGGGAGGGGTTAAAGACGGCAGCTGCAGGCTTTCACCAAACGCCTGCTCTCTTTTAAGCTGTCGGTTTCTCAACCGGTCTTCGTCATCGCTTTTATACTTTAGCCCATTATATCATTACAAAACTTTATTGTCAACAGGTTTTGAGTCGGCAAAATGCATAAAAGTTATCGCATGCAAGCCAAAATATACGCCCAAAAAGACAAAGTAGACGTATTGACAGGACGGCGGCTGCGTTTATAATGTAATTAAAGGAGATGCAAAGCCGAGCGCGGAAAGCTTTAAAAGGACAAAAAGCTGTTTGAATTCGGTCGGCATTTGTCCGGCATGGCATGCTGCGGCAAAAATGCAATAACAGCCATATGAGAACGATTATAGAGCTATACGACGAGCGACCCGTAGAGAACATACTTTCCACCGAGGTGTTTCGCCCCGAGCGCACGATAATACTGTGTGACCGTGAAATTTACCAAAACAAATCGCTTCAATCAAAGATGAGGCGGTTTTTAAGGCACCGCGGGATAGAATCAAAGCTTGTATTTTTGCAGACGGAAATTTACGACACCGAAAGGATACTTGCAAAGCTGAATGCGGTGATAAAAAGATATCCCGACTGCGTTTTGGACATAACCGGCGGAACGGATGCCGCGCTCTTTGCCGGCGGCTTGATATGTGCAAAGACGAACCTTCCCGCTTTTACATACAGCCGAAAGCGCAACCGATTCTTTAACATTCACAATGCCGCGTTTGCGGACGGGCTTGAGTGTCACGTAAAATACAGCGTTGAGGACTGCATACTCGCTGCCGGCGGCGCGATGAGAACCGGCAGGGTTGACAATTCGCTCTTATACAAATACGCCGAACATTTTGACGAATTCTTCTCGATTTATCTTAAATACAAGTCGTCTTGGACAAAGGCGATAGGGTTCATTCAGCGCGCGTCTGCGGCGGGGAAGGACGAGCCGATATCGCTGAGCGTGCGCTCGGCGTACGAAGTAAAGGGAGAGCGCGGTTCTTTAATCCCCGCTCCGGAGGACGCGCTGAGGGAGTTTGAGAGGATAGGCTTTATAAAGCATTTGTCCATTAAGAGGGGCAAGAGCGTGAGCTTTCGTTTTAAGGACGTCCAAACACGCGCGTGGCTGAGGGACGTGGGAAGTGTTTTAGAGCTGTACATATACAAGCAATGCCTCGACTGCGGGGTGTTTCAGGACGTTCGCACAAGCGTGATAGTTGACTGGGAGGGCGATTTAAGGCGTGAAAACGTCACAAACGAGATAGACGTCATGGCGTCGCGCGCGACTATACCGATTTTCATAAGCTGCAAGACCTGCGCCATAACCACCGAGGCGTTGAACGAGCTTGCCGTGCTGCGGGATCGTTTCGGAGGAAAGTTTGCAAAGGCAGTTGCGGTCACGTCGCAAAGGTGCCGCTCCATAACCCGTCACAGAGCGTCGGAGCTGAACATAAAAATTCTCGACATAGACGACCTCAAGCAAAAAAGAGCCGGCGAGCTTCTGGCGTCGGAAATGCTGCGCGACTGACCGGCGTTTCACGGATTTTACCTGCCGATGATATTAAATTTTACTTTGATTGATTATAATCATGTATGATTAGAACATGATAATAAGAACGTAAACTATAGTTGCACAAATGTGAGGTAAAAAATGACCACGTACGAAGAAATCAAACACAATCCTGCGATAAGGACATACATTTCGCAGGCGGACGCCTCTTTGATAGCTTTGGGCTACACTGAGCACAGCTTTGCGCATGTCACGACGGTGGCAGAGCGCTCGGAATACATTTTAAGGACGCTTGATTACCCGGAAAGGGTGATTGAGCTTGCAAAGATATCGGCGTTTTTGCACGACATCGGAAACCTTGTGAACAGAGTTGACCACAGTCAGAGCGGAGCCGTCATGGCGTTCAGGATACTTGACAAGATGGGATTTAAGGCGGAAGAGATAGCCATGATCACCACTTCCATAGGAAACCACGACGAGGGCACAGGCGTTGCAGTCAGCCCGATGGCGGCGGCGCTTATAATTGCGGACAAGTCGGACGTTCGCCGCAGCCGTGTGAGAAATCAGGACAAGAGCACGTTTGATGCGCACGACAGGGTAAACTACTCCGTCACAAACTCCGAGCTGAAAATAAACAGCGACAAGACGCTCATAAAGCTTGATCTTACTATCGAGACGGACATGGTTTCGATAATGGACTACTTTGAAATATTCCTAAACCGCATGATAATGTGCAGAAAGGCGGCGGAAAAGCTCGGGCTGCACTTCAGGCTTGTCATAAACGACCAGCAGCTCGTATAAAAAATAAGAACATAAAAAAGCAGCCGACTGTGAATCGACTGCTTTTTATTTTTGATGTTTTATTCCACAGCGAAAAGCATTTTTCCGTACGTCGGGTATGGCCAATACTTTTCTCCGACAAGCGACTCTATTTCGTCCGCAACGCCGCGGAGTTTGTCCATAGCCGGAATGATCGTGTCCTTATAGTAGTCGGCAAGCTTCTGATCCTCTTTTTGCGGAGCAGCATCCACAAGCTCCTCAAGAGAAAGCATCTTCTTGTACATATTTGTGGACATCGACGTGAGCATTTTTATCATGTCAATCTCGAATCCGCACTCAACCTCGGCGATGCTTCTTGTGCAGGACACCGCCTCCGCCATCTTTCTGACGTAGGTTGACACCGCGGGGAGTATGTCCTTTTTCGCCATTTCTATCATTGTGAGAGCTTCTATTCTTATTATCTTGCAGTAGTTTTCGATGCCGATAATATATCTTGCTTCAAGCTCCGTTCTCGAGAACACGCCCTGTCTTTCAAACAGCTCCACGTTCTTTTCATCGCAATAATGAATGAGCGCATCGGGAGTTGTTGGGAGGTTATGAAGTCCGCGGCGTTCAGCCTCTTCAACCCATTCCTTGCTGTAGCCGTCGCCGTTGAAGATTATGCACTCGTTTTCCACTATCGTTCTTCTGATGAGGTCGTGAAGTGCGCTGTCAAGGTCGCGCGCATCCTTCAGCTCGTCATAGAACCTGTCAAGCTCATCCGCCACGATGGTATTAAGCACTGTTGTGGGGAAGGCTATCGACTGGCTTGAGCCGGGACTGCGGAACTCGAACTTATTTCCCGTGAATGCAAACGGGCTTGTGCGGTTTCTGTCCGTGGTATCTCTTATAAAGCGGGGCAGAACGTCTACGCCTGTCTGCATATCGGTGCGCTTTGTTCCGAAGTATCTTCTTCCCTCTGCGATGGCGTGAAGGATTTCTGTCAGCTCGTCGCCTAAGAACATGGATATAATCGCCGGAGGCGCCTCGTTTGCGCCGAGTCTATGGTCATTTCCCGCCGACGCCACCGATATTCTCAAAAGATCCTGATACTCGTTTACGCCCTTTATCACCGCCGCAAGGAACAGAAGGAACTGCACGTTCTCTGCGGGAGTGCTTCCCGGCTCAAACAGGTTTGCGCCCTCTGAGGTGCTCAAAGACCAGTTGTCATGCTTTCCGGAGCCGTTTATGCCCTCGAAGGGCTTTTCGTGGAGCAGGCACTTGAAACCGTGTCTGTGCGCAACCTTTCTGAGCAGCTCCATAGTGAGCTGGTTATGGTCGGCAGCTATATTTGCGGTTGTAAATATAGGGGCAAGCTCATGCTGAGAAGGTGCAACCTCGTTATGCTCTGTCTTTGACATGACGCCGACGCGCCAAAGCTCGACATCAAGATCCCTCATGAAGTCCTGTATTCTTGTCCTGAGCATGCCGTAGTAGTGATCCTCAAGCTCCTGACCCTTAGGAGGCTTTGCGCCGAAGAGGGTTCTTCCGGTATAGATGAGGTCTTTTCTTCTTGCGTACATCTCTCTGTCTATGAGAAAATACTCCTGCTCGGGGCCGCAGGTGGCTATTACGCGCTTAGTGTCGTTACCCAAAAGCTTTAATATTCTCACCGACGAGCGGCTTACCGCTTCCATGGATCTTAGGAGCGGGGTCTTTGTGTCAAGCGCTTCTCCGCTGTATGAGCAAAACGCCGTGGGTATGTACAAAGTCTCGTTCTTTATGAACGCATAGGACGTGGGGTCCCACGCGGTGTATCCCCTTGCCTCGAATGTCGCCCTCAAGCCTCCGGACGGGAAACTCGACGCATCGGACTCGCCCTTTATAAGCTCCTTGCCGTGAAACTCAAGTATCGGCAGTCCTCCTTTTGCGCCCGCCAAAAAGCTGTCATGCTTTTCCGCCGTAACGCCGGTAAGAGGCTGGAACCAATGCGTAAAGTGCGTAGCGCCGTGCTCTATTGCCCAGTCCTTCATCGCGCTTGCTATTTGGTTTGCTATGTTCAGATCAAGAGGCTTGCCTGCATCTATTGTTTTGTGCAGCTCCTCATAGACATCCGGTGCGAGCATCTTTTTCATTATATAATCGTTAAATACCTCGCAGCCGAAAAATTCAGTAATATTATTAGGCATAATTCCTCCGGAACATTGATATTGTCATCATGTATTATATAACGCTTTTGGCGTTTTGTCACCATAGAACGTGAAAAATCGCCGCAGTGCTGAATTTTGCGTCCTTATATAGACAACTATTTTGCGTATTCAACAAGCTTTGAAGAATCCAGCTTGTCAAACTGCGATATAAATTCCGAAAGCTCGCCTGCTATGACCTTGACTCCGCCGACCGAATCGGACTCTATGTTAAGAGGCATCAGCGGCTCGTGCAAAGACATTCTCAAAAGGAACCATCCGTTGCCGTGGCTGCCGTCCAGATTTACTCGTATGCCCTCGTAATTGCTCGGCGCCAGGCTCCAGCCCTGTTTTGTCTTTGCATACTCCGTAAGGCGGGAAATTATCTCGTTTCCGTAGGGCTTAAAGTCCTCAAGCTCGAGGTTCATCCTAAACTCCATGCTCTCCTTTGGCTCTTCAAGCGTCTGTATGAGAGAATGAAGGGTATAGCCCATTTTATTTGCCCTTGAAAGCTCGATTATGAGCTTTGTAACTATGTATGCGCCGTCGTCGAGGAAATAGTTTTCCTTAAAAGCTCCGTGTCCGGAGGTTTCTATGGCAAGCTGGCTGTCTATGCCCTCTTTATTAAGCCTTATGGCCTCATTTATGACGTTGCGGTAGCCGCGCTTGAATCTGTGATGCACGCCGCCCTTTTCCGCTATAAACTTTGCAAGTCCGGATGAAGTTACGGAGTCGGTGACTATGGTTGTTCCGGGGTGGTCTCTTAAAAGCATCGCGGAAAGCATGGCGATAAGCCTGTTTCTGTTAAGCTCGCTGCCGTCGCTCAAAACCGCTCCCGCCCTGTCAACGTCGGTGTCGAAGATTATGCCGAGGTCGGCGTTCGAGCTGAGAACCGCTTCTGTTATGCTTGCCATTGCCTCTTCATTTTCGGGGTTGGGGATGTGATTCGGGAACCTTCCGTCGGGGTTTAAGTATCTTGAGCCGGTTATGTCTGCGCCAAGCGGCAGCAAAACATCCTCGGCATAGAATCCTCCCGCTCCGTTTCCTGCATCGACGACGACTTTAAGTCCCTCAAGCGGCTTGTCTGAGTTGCACGCCTGTCTTATCATATCGGCAAGTCTTTTTGCGTACACGCTCATAAACTCGCCCTTTTCAACGCCTGCGGGCGTTAATCCCGAATGCTTGTCGCTTTCCGCCAAGGCAATCATGTCCTTTATGTCTGACGCCTCGACACCGCCGCCCGGAGTGAAGAACTTATAGCCGTTGCGGTTATAGGGCAGGTGGCTTGCGGTCACCATGACGGCGCCGTCAAACATATAGCCATCCGTCTTTGTGGTCATAAACATTGCCGGAGTGCTTGTGAGGCCCATATCGGTGACGTTTATGCCCTCACGCGACATTTCGTCCGCAATCCATTCCAAAAGTGTTCCGCCGGACAGTCTTGAGTCTCGTCCCACCGCAACTCTTAAAGAGGTCTTGCCGCTTCTTTGAATCAGCCAAAGGGCAAATCCCCTTCCTATATCGCGGCACGCCTGCTCGGTGAGGTTTACCTCCTGTCCCGGCACGCCTTCAATGGCTATTCCTCTGATGTCGCTTTCGTTTCTGAGCTTGGAGTAATCTTTCATATGTTTCACCCTTTACTTTAAATATTGACAACCTAAAATCAGTCGCAAACCTTTACCTCGCCGTTTTCAAGGACGACGGTATATGGCTTATCCGACTCAAATTCTTTAATCTCGCCGGTGCCGCAGCCGTAACCTTTTGGCATGCTCAGCGATATTTTTCCGCCCTGGTTTGCTCTTAGCTTTGCGTATGTGAGCTTTCCATCCTTCCAGCTTATATCTACCGTCACGTCTCCCCTTGCCTTGAGTCCCTTTACGCTGCCGGACTTCCATTCGGCAGGTATGGCAGGCAGCAGGACGATTACCGACTCCTGGCTCTGAAGAAGCATCTGAGCCATGCCCGCAGCGGCGCCGAAGTTTCCGTCTATCTGGAACGGCGGGTGCTTGTCAAGGAAGTTGTTATAGGTGGAGTGATCCAAAAGGGCAACTACGTTTTCCCATGCTTTTTCGCCGTCGCGAATTCTTGCCCACATGCATATGATCCACGCGCGGCTCCAGCCTGTATGACCTCCGCCGCCGGACAGTCTCCTTTCAAGCGTAACCCTTGCAGCCTTCATCAGCTCGGGGGTCTTTTCATAAGTTATCTGAGACGAGGGGAAGAGTCCGTACAGGTGGGATATATGTCTATGTCCCTGCTCGACCTCCTCGTAGTCCTCAAACCACTCCATTATCTGACCGTACTTGCCTATTGAGGGCTTAGGTATCTTGGGGAGCATTTCTTCGAGCTTGTCTGTAAGCTCGTCGCACTCGCCCAAAATCTTTGATGCGTTAATGCATGCGTTAAACAGGTCTGTTGCTATCATGCTGTCCATGGTGGGACCTACGCATATCTGACCTCTTTCGCCCGAGGGATGGATGTATGAATTTTCGGGCGATATTGAGGGCCCGGTCAAAAGCTGACCGTTATATTCAAACATGTACTGCGTCAAAAACAGGCACGCCTGCTTCATGACGCCGAGGTAATTTCTTAAGAACTCCTTGTCGAGAGTGTAAAGGTAGTGCACCCATATATGCGTGCAGAGCCACGCCGCACCCATCGGCCAGATTGTCGCGGTTATGCATTTATCCTGCGGAGCACAGTCGCCGAAGATATCCGTATTGTGATGCGCTACAAATCCGTCAAGCCCGTACATGTCCTTTGCGACTTTTTGTCCGTAAGGGAGCATGACCTTAATGTGCTCCAAAAGCGGCAAATGGCAATCGGAAAGTCCGCATATCTCCGAGGGCCAGTAGTTCATCTCCGCGTTGATATTTATTGTGTATTTGCTGCCCCACGCAGGGAACGCATCTTTATTCCATATGCCCTGCAAGTTTGCGGGCTTGTTTCCCGGGCGGGAGCTTGAAATCAAAAGGTACCTGCCGAAATCGAAGAGGTTTTCTGCAAGCTTTGTATCGGTCACGTCCTTGCATCTTCTCATTCTCTCATTGGTGGGTATGTCGCCGTAATCCTCGCCGTCAAGGTTTAAAGACATTCTGTCAAAGTAGCTTTTATAATCGGCGACATGTCTTGAGCGAACGCCATCATAGCCTATATTTACGGCGTTATCAAGCGCATCAGAGCACCACTTTTGGATATCCTCGTGATAAAAGTCGGAACGAATGGTTATATACAAAGTGAACGAGTCTGCGTCGAACACCTCAAGCCCTTTTTCCGAGAACACCACGACGCCGCCCTCGTTTTCGCAGCTTGCCGCCACGCAGTACTTGCAGCCGTTTTCCGGCTCCTTGGCATAGATATACAGTCCGTTTTCGCCAAGCTCATACTTATACGTCTTATCACTTCTGCGGGAAAAGTCTATTTTGCAGGACGTCTTTCCGCCGTCGGATGACGACTGATGGACAGCTATTACATGGTCGGGTGCGCTCACGAAAAACTCGCGGGTATAATGCTTGCCGCCGGATGCATACTCGACAGTGCATATTGCATTTTCCAGGTCGAGGGTTCTCTTATAATCCGAGAAGCCTGTGCCGTCGTGCCTAAAATCAAACCACACGTTTTCCGCCGTGTCATACATGCGCTCGTTGTCCGGCTCGGGATACATATCGCTCTCCAAAAGCTTAATCGCATCCCCTATCTTTCCTTCAAGCAAAAGCTCTCTGACTTTTTTGTAGGAGCCTTTTGATTTGGGGTTTACTCTGTTTCTTCCGCCGTCGCCTGACCATATGGTTTCTTCGTTGAGCTGAAGTGTGTCGTGTACCGGATCGCCGTACACCATTGCGCCGATTGCTCCGTTTCCGATGGGGTATGCATGGTTCCAGCCCTCGCCGTACCACTCGTTTCCCTTTTCCTCTCCTGTCGGTGCAGGATAGTTAAGCCAAATCTTCTTTGCCATAATTGCACTCCCGAATCTTCATAATATAAATGCGCTGTCGAGAATTTTCATCTCGCCGCAGGTAATATTATACCTTATCGCAAGGGTTGTTTCAATAGAAATCGCGCGCGGCAAAAAATAATTTTCACGTTTTTCAGCCGGCAGCGCATGAAATCAGCCGATATAAAAATACCGGCTGATATAAATTTATTAAAGTCATTCGAGTTCCAAAACGCATTCCTGAAGGAGCTTTGGGATGTCGAGGTTTTGCGGGCAATGGTTTTTGCACTGCTCGCAGCCTATGCACGTACTTGCTCTTCCGGTTGACTTTGTGAGTTCCTTATATCTCTCGCGGAATTCGGGAAGCTTTTTCATGTCGCGCTTATAGTCGTTATAGATTGTGAACACGTCGGGGATGGATATGCCCATAGGGCAGCCGTCTGTGCAGTAGCGGCATCCGGTGCACGGGATTGCAAATTTAAGATTCTTTGAAACCTTGTCTATCACCCTGTAATCCTCTTCGGTGAGAGGCTTGAAGTCCTGCATATAACCGGTGTTGTCGAGCACCTGCTCAAGGTTGCTCATTCCGCTCAGGACAGTCATAACGTTGTCCAAAGAGGCGCAGTATCTCACCGCCCAGGATGCGTATGAGGGCTTAGGGTCATAGTCGTCAAAGATCTTTGCGGCGGACTTGGGAAGGTTTGCAAGCGCTCCGCCCTTTACAGGCTCCATTACGATTACCGGCTTGCCGAACTTGGTTGCAACTTCATAGCAGCGGCGTCCTCTCACCCAGCCGTCCTCCCAGTCAAGGTAGTTGATCTGAAGCTGCACATACTCCACCTCAGGGTGTTCGGTGAGTATCTTTTCAAGCAGCTCGGGGCTGTCGTGGAACGAAAAGCCTATATGCTTTACCTTGCCTGCGGCTTTAAGCTCGCTTATGTATCCGAAAGCATCCACATTCTGAACATGCTCATAAATATCTTTGCTTAACGCATGGAGCCAATAGTAGTCTATATAATCGACGCCGAGGCGTGTCATCGACTCATTGAATATCTTCTCCATGCCGGCGCGGTCGGGCTTTGAGAACAGCGGGAGCTTTGTGGTGACGGTGTACGCAGAGTGCGGGTATCTCTTTACCACGGCTTCTCTGAACGCAACTTCGCTTTGTCCGCCATGGTAAACATACGCCGTGTCAAAGTATGTAAAGCCCCTTTCCAAAAACACATCAACCATCTTCTTAACCGCCTCAAGGTCGATTTTTGAATGGTCGCCGCCGATAATAGGCAGTCTCATAAGTCCGAATCCGAGTTTTTTCATGTTCAAGCCGTCCTTTCTATTTATAAATAACGAAATCACTTCTTTGTCATCGCAGCAAGCTTTTCTTTTACCGCTGCAAGCGCGGCGGCAGGGTCGGTAATATTCACAACCGTCGCCTCCATGGGACACATGCCGTCACCGGCACGGTTGATGATATACTCAACCAAAGTATCGTAGTCTGCGCTCACCCCTGCGGACGCAAGGTATTCAAGCGCGGGCTTGCTGATTGTCATGCCAAAGCATCCGGATATATTTCCCAGGGAAAGTATCATCGCCGACGCCTTGCCTATGACCTTATCGACGACGTACGCGCCGTCAAGCAATCCGCTTTCATACGCAGCTATCGCAGGTGCTACTCCCCTGCCCTCAAAGCTGCCTGATATTTTTCCATCCTTAATCACCACAAGTGATGCATTACCGCTTGCGATATCCGCTTTTGCGCTTTCTGCAAGTTTTTTATCTATCTCTGTAACATTCATAACAAAAAATTTGCCTCCGAAACTGCGAATAAAAATAGTTTACATGTTAAACATACTAATTTTATTATACTCCCGCTCGGCATAGCTGTCAAGAAAATATTTTACCACATATTTTCTGTATTATAAATTCCGACAGGCGGCCGTGTTGGCTTTTCGGCGCGGCGAAACGCGTTCATGTCTTGCTCACATTTAAAGATTTGACCGGACAAAAAATAAGCCATGCAAAGGCGGATGCCTTTGCATGGCGTGCTCAACTTAAAGGATTATCAAAATGCCGTTAAGATGATTACTTTCTCTTCTTAGAAACTACTACAGCAGCAGCAGCTGCAACAGCTACAGGAAGAACGGCCAGAACTATACCGGTCTCAGCAGGGGTCTCTGTGGTGGTATCGGTAGTAGTATCGGTGGTGTCAGTAGTTGTGTCGGCAGGGGTCTCCTCAGCAGGGGTCTCCTCAGCGGGAGTCTCAGACTCAGCAGGAGCATTGTCGGGGTCAACTACGAAAGTAACTTCGATGCTGCTTACAGATGCAGGGAAGTTAGTGATGTGAGCATAACCCGTGAATGTGTTGGTGTACTGAATCTCGAGGGTTCCGTCAAAGCCGGTAGTTGCATCATAGTACTCACCGGTATCGAAAGTAGCCTCTACTCCGTCCATAACTATAGAAGTGGTTCTGATAGTTGTTCCTGCGGGGATAGATGTAGGCTCAGTCTCGCCTGCATTGTTCTTGATGATGATCCAGTTGAGGTTTCTTGCCTCGCCCTCATAGCTGAGGGTGTACTCACCGGGTCCGGTTACTTCAACGGTTGCAGCTGCGCCCCATCCGCCGTTATCGGGATCTCCAAAGAACAATCCGACAACAACAGGCTCCTCATACGCAGCGAATGCGCTGACGCAAAGGGTGAGAGCCATTACTACTGCAACAACAGCAGAAAGAATTCTCTTCATGATTTTTGCCTCCATAAGATTATGCTGATTTCAGGGCTGTAAACCCTTAAAATTATTTTAGCATCATGTGATGCGCTTGTCAACAAAGTATACAGGTTCTATCACAATTTTTTATATAATTTATGAATTGCACTCGCTCAATTGCTCGCGGGCATGCATGCACAGCCGCGGCTACGCGCTTATATAACTATTATAATAAGGTACGCGAAGGGGCGGCGGCGTGTTTTGAATGCAAAATTTTAAATAAGTTTAAAATAGCCCTTGACAATCTACATTGGCGATGATATAATAACAAAGTCGCCTGAAACGATTGCAAAGCGGCGGTAAAGCGGCAGTCATGCGCACATCGAGGACAGCGATTCAAAAATAAGTATGCGGGTGTAGTTCAATGGTAGAATTCCAGCCTTCCAAGCTGGTTGCGTGGGTTCGATTCCCATCACCCGCTCCATTTTTTGCGTCTTTAGCTCAGCTGGATAGAGCAACTGCCTTCTAAGCAGTAGGCCGCAGGTTCGAGTCCCGCAAGACGCGCCAAGTCGCAGTAAAGGTTTCTTTGCTGCGATTTTATTTTCTGTGATGCATGTGTGTCAAGCTTTTCGGCGGCCGTATTGACAAGGCAAATAAGATGTGATATGATATAGTGTACGTTGTTGCAAAAGTTATGCAGCGGTGCGCGGGTTTGATGCGTTGTGTGCCGAGCATGCGCAGCAGATGCAAAGAGCGACGTTGCGGAAGGAATGTGTGAGCAGAGCAGCAATTTGAGAATGATTAAAGAATATGGGGTATTGGCGCAGTTGGGAGCGCGCCACACTGGCAGTGTGGAGGTCACGGGTTCGAATCCCGTATGCTCCACCAAATAGCCATAACCACTATATGTAGTGGTTATGGCTGTATTTTTGACTACGCTTGGGTTTGGCATGCTTTTGTCAACACAACCCGGCAAAATAAGAAATGCCGAAGATTTTTCGCTGACGCTCGGGCGTCGCATCTTAGTTATCGAAGTTTTTGAAGATAGCGCAGGACATGCTGTGCGGAGAATTGAGTTTTGCCTTGGATAAGGATCCTCAGGAGGTTCGCGAAAAGTTAGACCAGTGTTTCCGCTGCTGCTGCGAGTAATGCTGTAATGCAATTTTAAGCCATGCTGCGTGATAGCATAACCGCATTGGCACGATGCAAGCGGCACTTGTGGTTTTTAAAAAAGCAAAATCCGGACGTGGATTTTTCCATGTCCGGATTTGTTGTATATGTGTTTTATTTGTGTGCGGTATATATGTGTAAGCCCGACTATGCATTGTGGCGGGTTTGATTTTTGTCAGCCTTCACCCTCGCATACTCCTCGCACAGAGTCTTTGCCATCATGGCTATGAATTC